>LWDU01032045.1_pt1 | contig 36937 bp, 38 predicted proteins | sample 727161 | NCBI WGS metagenome assembly LWDU01 (sample SAMN04566230, study PRJNA314399) | hydrothermal vent metagenome | isolation source: deep sea hydrothermal plume seawater | place: Mexico: Gulf of California, Guaymas Basin | collected 2004-07-11 | reverse complement strand
AGGGATTTGATTCCTCTACTCTCTTCGCCAGCATATGGGGACTCGATTTCACTTTCGTGTTCGCCATTCTCGTGAGAATCGTGCAGATCAGTCAACATGGGGGCGAGTTGAATGATAGCAGCGGTCAGAATGATCCCTAGTGCGAATGCGCCGATGGCATTTTTATCCATGTTTTTTGGGCAACATCAAAACCGTCTTGAATGATTCGGTTTCGTGTGAAGTAGTAGTCGACGAGTTAGATAATAAATGGGGCGTTATACATTCATTAAACACCCTCTGTATTGACAGGTATCGCATGGGTACCCATTGAAACGCCCCTGTTTCAGAGGGCTCCCCTTTCGAATTTCTTCTCAAATGTAGGGAAAAAGGATAAAGTCTATTCCAAAAAGACAAGGCCATGAGCAGCCGTCGCATCACTGCCATATTCTTCATCCTAATGATAGTTGGATTGCTCATCGCACCGAGTTTTGTATCAGCAGGAATAGAAGAGGAAGAAAAGCAAGTGTCTGGAGGAACTTGGAACATTATCTCTCTATTTGGTGACGCCCAACTTTCCAACTGTCATTCTAACTTATACAATGAAACAAAGAAAGAGCAGTGGCATTTTAGATATCGATCTTACTTGTAATATGGATCCAGTACTCGATCGCAATTTAGTTTTGATAGAAACCGATAGGATAGAGGCCAGATTCAAAATCGAACTCGACGGACAATGGACAAATGGACAGGATGATTGTAATAATGATTGTGAGAACTTACAGATCTCTTTATTGAAGGGTGGTAATACAGTTGCTACGAAAGAGTTTGATGATCTCGACCAGGGGATTAATGTCATCAATTGGGATATTGCCATATTAGGTGACCTCGTATATTGGAATGGAAGTTCAGATAATATTGCTATTCAATTAACAATGAAAATTAAACCCGTCGAAGGAGGGTTCTTTGGCGATGATAAGGATGCTGCTTTCGGACTATATTATTCGCCTACAGATAATGATGGCACCGGTTTTTCTGATGATGACTATACCAGACTCTCATTCCCTCTAGATGTGGAATGTACGGCCTCTTGTGGAGGTGGTTTGGGCGATTTTGCGACTCCTGGATTTACTTGGATAATTGCCATCGGTGGATTAGTCATGGTAGCCATTATAATTCCAAAATCCATCGATGATGAGTGACATGGATAGCTCGCATGGGGCTATCCGATTACCCATTGAAACGGATTTGCAATTTCAAAGGGCTTTCAGTCCGTCCTTCGATAGGCTACCCTATGTAACGCCCCTGTTTCAAAGGGCCCCCCTCTGTATTGCAATCGGACACCAATCAATTGAAGAAATATGTGAGCCTCGGGAATACCATGCCGTTCGAGGAATATTTGCATCCAGTGCTGGCGAGACATTTTCCACCAGATATGGTTAATGAACTCAAGCAACACAATTGCCCTTCGGATGGTGCAGATCGAATTTATTATGCATTTAGGGGATTAATAGATAGTGGCGAATTATCTGACCTAGCAGAACTAATCGATAGTTCTATGGAAAAAAATCGCAGAATCTATGCAGATCAATATTGTGGTTGTACATTACATCAAATATTAACGGGGGCAGAGAATGCTGACTTTGTGTGGGAGGAAGTTGATTCTGCATTTAGAAGGGTAATTCAACGCCATAATAGTAAACAGCAATCTGTACCACCTCCTCCGGGTTTTAATCTCGATGAAAGCCATTGGCAAAAAATCGAGCAACTCGCAATTTCAAATCTTCGATCAAATGATTGCTATAGATGGCTCCGAATCATCGCAGAAATTCCAGGACCAAGAGAAAAATGCGTGAATGCAATAAACGCAATCATGAGTCTGGATACAGAGTGTTTTGCAGAGTCTAACATGGGTCATCTATGTAAAGCAATCATCAACCATTGTGGGTCAAATGCTTGTGCATTGTTAGAAGAACTTCTTCGCACACACGATTTTGGTTATGGTGGCGAGCATTGCGCCAAGGCATTGGCTGAAATCGGCTATTGGCGGCATATTACATTTTTACAAGAAGAAGTAGGGGCAGACGAACTTGCAGAAAAACTGAGATTCCGATTGATTGCAAATGGCTCATCGTACATTGAATCGATTCACAATATAGAATTTAGTGAAGAAGAAATTAATCGTGAAATCATGGCCTTGCAAAATGAAGAGTTAAGAGCAGAAAAAATGCAACAAACATCACTTCAGGCCCAACTTACAGGACACATACGAGCATTGTCCAGTCGAGTCGATTCACTAGAAAAGAAGGGAGAAGAATCAAGTCCCCAAACTGTGGTAAACGTAATGAATGTGGATGTACGTGATTCTGTCGTAATGGGTAATATAGAGCAGTCAACAATAAAAGATTCAATGTTTGATCTTGATGATTTAGACCTGTAATTCCTTGACCTCTTGAATCCAGTGACCAATGAAATCGGATAAATGCAAAGGGGTTATCCGAATACCCATTGAAACCGATTTGGAATTCCAAAGGGCTTTCAGTGGGCCAGTACAGACGCTACCGACGCGTGGAAAACTCACTAAAGGGTATACAGACGGGTTCATGATTTGGCACCTCGCCATAATGAATGCCGGGTAAACTATTTTCAAGGGAGAAACGTTCGCAAATATGAAGGGATTAATATTTCTAGTAAATTTCACACGCCCAATCCCGCTCAAGAACGTCAAAAGATTATTGATGAAGCCAGAAGAAAGGGTTTACAATTAAGCAAAGATGGCCAAAGTTGGATTCCGATTAATCAAGGTTCATCTAATGAAACAGTGAGAACTGTTAGTGGCACGACTGTTTGGAGGGTTGGTCGATGGTTATTGGTTTCAATATTGGCTTCATATCTATTCTTGACGTTGATTGGTTTATTTCTGTCCTATCAACTCCTCACGGCCATATTTTGTTTCGTAATTCTGCAAGATGATACAGGTGGAATGTGTTCTAATAATTTATTCTTGGCCCTTTTCTTTGGATAAGCCCTCAAATATTCTAGAAAAATTCACACCGTCTCTAATGGGTTGATACAGACAACCGACATATCATTTCCACGAACTCGCAAGGGTTCTTGCAAACCCCTCAAGACATTATGGAGGTGTACAATGGGTGTTCAGTCCCCCAGTACACTGCCTACCGACTAGATTCTTTTCATCCAACCCTTACGCCAAAAGTATGACAACATTAGGACAGAGAAACCAAGCATTATTGCTACGATTTCCCAAAGGTCAAGGAGCCCCTTTCCAGAATTAAAGGCCTCGATATTCATTCCAAAAATCCCAGCGATTAGAGTTAGCGGAAGCATGATTGCACCGATGATTGTCAGGGTGGTCATCACTTCAGTTAGTTGAGCATTGGATTCAGCTAATTGTAGATTGACGTGCGAAAGATAGGTATCACGAGTACTGGTTGCACCCGCTGAGTAATTTGCTGCCCTTTTTACCAGTGTTGTAGTCATCTGCTGCAAATCCTCGAACAGGCGCATGGAATCTTTTGCCACCATTCTCTCTCCTGGCTTTAGCATTTTCAATAATGCTGATTGAAGCGATTCAATAGACTTTGAAGCCTCTCTCAAGTGTTTTTTCAACTCGTGCAGGCTCTCAAGTAGGTTTTCATACTTTTTTGATGGGTCGAAAACACGAAACTCCAAGTCGTCTAATTCATCCGAATATTCGTTGAGAATAGGCGACCAATCATCGGCTATGGCGTCCAGTAATTCGTATAGAAGATAGTCTGTGCCGAGGTCTAATTCCTCATCATCGGCACGCTTGAAACGATTGGTGAATGATTTGATGGCGGGAATTTTTGTGTGTCGAACGGTTATCATCATTTGCTTTGTAGTCAAGATAACCACAGGCTCAGTATCCAATCTATTGTCAGCATCTCTCGCTTTTACTACGATGTGGCCGTGGCCATCGAATCCCTGCACGGTATTTGCAGCATCTCCGAAGCAGTCCTCTACAGCAAGTTCATCAATCCCGTAATCAAGAAGGAATTTCCTTACTTCTTCGTCCGGATTTAGGATATCTAACCAAGCACAAGAAGAGGCATTGGCGAGTTCTATTACACTCTCCAATGAGGTCTCATCTTTGGCAATGCGGCCAGCCTCCCGGCTCTGGAATCTCAACTCGGCCATGATGTTCCCTCAGCCTTCTTCATTCAAAGGCTTCTATTCATCTTCTATGACATGTCAGCCTTCTCTGCGACGTTTTACGTTGTTAGTTTGGCGTTCTTCAACTTCTGCTAACTTACTAAGGACTTTCTTTCTTAATGCCCAGATAATGACTGCAACGGCGATGAAATTGAAGGTGAATAAACTCCATTCAGTGCCCCCCCAAGTTGATATCCCCATCTTCCAACCTCTGTTAGAGCGGTGCCGTTAGATCGATTGAAACATTACCCTTGGGAATCCCAATGCAGGTTAGGCGCGCATCTTCTTCGACAAGATATTCATCCAAACCAGGTGGAAGTGGGTCATCCAAGGGGATGATACCTTCGATGAGGCGAACCATGCATGTCCCGCAAGTTCCAGAAGTACAATTGGTAGGAATTTCAATTCCGGCATCTTCAGCTAATTCCACAACCGTGGATATTCCGTCGACTTGTGCTGTTCCAAGAAGGATGCTGCCCCTGAAGAAGCGAATCACATCTGGCAAATAATCGCCTCATCTATCTTCGTAGCGTGTCCAGCGACCAGTTTGTTTGTTGAAGTATAGTCCAGCCTTCTTCATCCACTTGTTGAATTTAGTTGCTCCTGCTCCAGTCCTTAGGATGAAATCTTCACGGTCTTCTTGGGCTTGGATGTAGCCCTTGGCTGCCAAAGTTTGGTCAATCCAGTCGTTAATTGACATCAGTCCACCAGCAAGACTGCTTGCCTCTGTGGCTGCTGCCATCTGGTCGGCAGTGGCTCCAGTCTTTTCCATGTCCTTGATAATTAGTTGGCTGACGGTTGTGAAGTCCTTGCTCGCAGGTTTGGCTGGAACAGATTCTCGAGGTGGTTTATTTTCATCGATTACTATTCTTGAACCATTTTCGAAAACACCATCTACAACATCTCCTAATGCTGCAGTGAATGGAGTTTCACAATCCCAGCAAATGAAGGACCAATTGTCTACATCATCCGGATTTCTACAGGAACGTGGGTCTAATTCATCGCCACATTCAGGGCAAGCATGGAGAACTAACTTTGGAACCATTAATCTTCTGAAATCAACAATATCTTGAGGGGTCCCTACTAACTCTAACAGTTCATGGTCTCTTGCTGCTTCTAATCCACGAGTTTCTAATTGGTCTCGAATCTTTGATTTCTGGTCATCCTTAGACTCATCGTAGAGGTTGTTTTCCAATTTGACGATTAACTCAACAGTTTTACCGAGCCTATTCATGACCAGTTTTTGGTTTCTGAAGGCATCCACCTTTGCTAACTTCAAGCGGTCTTTTTGCTCGGCAAGGTCCGCTAAGATGTCCTTTTGCTCACGGCGGAACTTTTGCTCCTCAATTTTGCTGGTCTTCTTTCGTTCTGGGGCAAGAACTTTTGCTAGGTAGCGTTCTTTACCGTGAGATTGGGGACCAGCCTTGATTATGGTGAGCACACCTTCTGCGATATCGGGTTTGAGTGCGTAATTATCAACAAGTTGTGATTTGTCAATTTTCTTCAAGTCCCCGATTTTCAAACCTGCGTCGGCTAAATGCATAGCCGTAGTGTCATCAATTCCTCTGCGAAGCAGAGCCAAATAGGTGTCCTTCTTTGCCATAAGCCCCACCAGTGCGAGTCATGCCGAGGGGGGGACCCTATGTGAACCCCGCGATATATGATTTAGTCGTGAAGTTCGTCCATCCAACCTGCTATTGCCAACCATGCTTCTAAATCGAGTTGTTCTGGACGTGCTTCTTCCCAACCTAAAGGGAGGCCTTCTTTTTCCGGCTTTAACAATAATTGCTTTGCAGTAGCACGATATCCACTTGAGTGCCAGCCTTTTACTCTAGCAATTCTCTGTGGAGACTGGAGCAATCTGTTGCGCATTTTTTTGCGGCGTTCTTCAAAAGAAGTTGAAACAATCAATCTTGCCAGCCTTGGGTTAGGCTTTGGAATTCCATTTTCCATCCGATTGATTGGATTATCGGGAGTCAACCTCACAAGTCTGCTCTGAATTTTTGGTTGAGGTTTGAATGCATGAGGTGAAACTTTGAGGTCCATTTCTGTTTTCCATTCCATTGCAGTAACCATTCCCAGAGAACCACGGCTACTTTGGCCCTCACTCATGGATAACCTGATAGCAAATTCTTCTTGTAAGAGCAATACCATAGTATGAATATTGGAGTATTGGCGTTGGTGTTGGGCCAATTTGTCAAGTAGGGGACTTGAAATTTGGTAAGGAATATTTGCCACTACCGCTGTTAAATCTAGAGGTATTTTAAATTTCAGAGCATCAGCATTTACGAGGTTAAGATTTTCATGAGAGAATACATTTTGTAGATGTTCAAAGGCTACTTCATCAAACTCCACCGCAGTTACTTTTGCTCCACTTTCTAGAAGTTTTGCAGTCAGGCTCCCTGACCCCGGGCCTACTTCCAATACATGGTCATTAGGTCCAATATTACCAAGTTCAACAGCCCTATCGAGAACTGAATCATCTAACAGGAAATGCTGACCGAGGTCCTTATCTGCTTGGCGAAGAGCAAGAAGAGATTCAACCAATTCAGAGGTCGTCTGAGACGACATCTATCACACCTCTTGACGGAGAAGTAAGTCGACTAAGCGAGGTTCAACTTTGCTGTCTGATATTTCTTCAGCCATTCTTTCAGCCAGCAATGTAGCACTGTCTATGCTACAAGATGAGTCAAGGGATGCAATGTCTTTCCATCCTTTTCGCCCACGGGTAGCAACCATTTCTCTCGCTTTACTTGGACCAATTCCAGAAAGCAATTCAAAGGCGTGCATCTTCAAGGATAAGTTCCCTGCCCTGTTGAAGAATGAAAGGAATGCATCAGGGATATCAGCGATAATTTCAGTAATAACCATTGAAATGTTGATTTTTGACATATTTGATAAATCGCGGTATCGAGTCATCCCGAGTGGCTCGGCAATGGCGTCTCTTTGGTTCACATCACTACCGAAATAAACTCTTGAACCGATAATCTGCTTTTCTGCACCTGGTCTTTCACGAAGGCGGACTAAGTGAAGTCTATTCTCGCTAATAGCGAAGATTACACCGCTTCCAGAATGCTCGAGCACTCTTGCCCATTCCTCTCCTTCGAGCGGGTCGACGTCTTCACGTCCGGCACCTGTTCTTCTTGGTTGCATATTATTCCCCCCCATTGGGGATTGAATCAAATCATTCTACACCGATATGTTGGCGGACGATATCAATCATCTGCTCAATTTCTCCAGGATCAACGGCGATTCTCTTGCTGGCTAGAACGGCTCTAACATCATCTGCATGAATCGGCATCATCTCTGCTAACTTAGCAGAAATTTCCGGGTATTTCTTGATCTTCTCAATTTCTGAGAAAGCATCAAACATTTGTTTGAAAACTTTCTTTTCGGTCTTGAAACCATTACGGTTGGTACTCGCTGCCCACTCAGCATGCTGAAGTGCAAGTTTTTGCTCGTAAGTTAGGAAACCACGGCGTTCTTGTGTTTCCACTAAGGTTTCGCGTACGCTTTCAAAGTCTAGGAATGTCTCATCACTCATCAAATCACCTCAGTAAATTGGTCGCAGGTGCTCTGGGCGAGCTACTACGGTTTTGGCCATGTGTCCATCTTTGAATTTTACAATCCAAGCAACACCTTGCTTGCCTGAAATTCTACCGGTCCGACCTTGGAATCTGCGATGTGGCATACCCATTTGTTGGCCACCATCGAGAACGATTGCTACGATGTCTCCGACTTCGTATTGGTGCATAACACGGGTGATATTTAACCGACCGCGCTGGCTTTTACTGCGGCGTAGAATACTGCGTGTGCCTTGTCTCAGGCCTTTGCTTCTCCTCATGCTTAACACCTCAATGCTCACTTGGAGCAAGCCGCCGACCTGCCCGACCCATTTAAGCGCGCCGACGCGCCATCTCGGGCTTCCCACTCAATCTGCATGAATATCAGCAACATCTAACCAGATTACTTCACAGCGGGCTTCAAGAAGTCCAGACACGCTTGGGTTTGTTCTTCCCCCGTCTCCGTGCACGGTTTCTTTGACATAAGTTCCAGATTCACAGCGCAGATTTACTTCTACTTCCGGTACTCCATCGACGATTTCAACACCAATTTCTGAAACTGAAATAACGCTTCTTTTGCGGATTTTATCTGCTCTTCTATGAGCAACCCGCTTCGGTGTGCGTTGGTCAAGTACACAACCTTCCATCCCTTCAAGAATTCCTGTAATGGTTTTTGCATCTGGGAATTCAGTAGTCTTTCCTTCCAATCTTTCAATAAGATCAGCCTTCTTTCCGCTTTTCTTCAAGCCTTTCTCAACACATAGAGATTCCAACTCAGCCTTCTTCATCGCCTTGTAATCTACATCCTCATTATCATCTAGGGAATGCATTCGGAAGCGAATCCGGTAAGACTTCTCAGCCGGCGTATCCTTGATTCTTACTACCTCAGTTCTTTGTGAACTTCTCATGCTATCTACTTCGATTGACCCATTAGCCCCATCGTTGATTGCTGCCATTGCTACATCCATGTCGATATTTCGTTTCTTTGGGTTTTTCATTTCGATGACAAATGGCCGTCCCCGACCTAAGCATCTAACATCAATATCTTCTCTTCCCATACCATGGAAGGCATGGTCCTCAGCCTCGAATAGTGGTAATAATGGGTCTCCAACTAAGGATTGAACCGAATGCTGATATTGTTGTCCAGTACCATCACATTTCTTGCAGCCCCTACCCTTACAAGACCTACAAGGCCAACGTGTTTGTGGCACACCACGCTCTAATTTTCGATAGCGACCATAGATGTGATGACTTCTAATGTCGAGGCTAACATTCATCGTTAGAAGGTCAATTAAAGCTAATATCTCGGGTTTTTCGTTGACTAATCCAATATCTGAATCTAACTTACGAAGGCATTTCGCAACTTGATCCATTAATGAGGCCTTCAGAGGTGCTGAACCTGCAGCACCGAAGCGCTTTCTCAATTGGTCTTCGCTTTCAGTTTGGTCCTTCGGAAATTGCGCACCCAATTGTAAGCGGCTGAATTCATATCCATCCAGTCCACCCATGATGACTTTCGCAAGTAAAGTTGATTCTTCGAAAAGATTTTCGCAAAATGGGCACCATTCCTCTCGGCTGCGGGCTCCAATCATATTGCTGTCTCGCTCTTCAACCTGGGCTCTCAATTCGGCCCCGACCTTCACCATTTCTTGACCGATGAGTGAGCGCCCACCTAAGCGACCAAGACAATAATTACAGGCTCCGATTCTGACTAAATGCTTCAGTCCTCCAGGGGCTGGTGCAGGGGGGATTTCTTGTAAGTGGGTGTCCAATTGGTCTGGTGATTTCCATTCCTCCTCTTCTTCCGTATTGCTTTCTACGACTTCCAAATCATTCCACAAATCTAGGTCTGTATTGCCGAATCCGGAATCAGCGAGAGTTTCCCATTCTTCTTCATCAGCATCATTCTTGTCAGTCATTCTACATCACCACATGCCATCTTCTCGGGGTAGAACCCTGCAGAAGACAAACTAGCGGGCAGGCCATCAGTTGAAGAAACTACTCTTCTTCAGGAATAGGTTTTTCTGGTATCAAACCAATGGCTGCGGTGGTAAGAACCATGCTCGCGAATAAAGACAGGATAATCATTAGAGCGCTAAATAAACCAAAGGATGCGAACAAGCCCATCGGTGAAGAAGCGATGAGAAGGAACCCCGTTGCATCACTTGCAGCACTTCCCACCAGAGCAAGACCGCTGGCCCCACCGATGGCATACAAAGCAGCCTGCCGATTAGCCCCAGAACTTCTCTCCTCTCGATAGCGTTCTGTTACATGAATACAATAATCGATACCAACACCTAGTGAAATCGCAGCGATAGCAACAGTCACCAAATTAAGCGAATAGCCGAGGATGTAAATCAGCCCGTAAAGCCAAACCACCACTAGCAAAATTGGAGCTGTAGTTAACAGTGCATGAGTCAAGGAACGGAATCCCCACCATAACACCAAAATAATGAAAATAATTCCCAATAGCAAACTGGATTGCATCTCTTCTTGCATTGAACTTGAAGCAACATAACGAGTTATCGGACGCTCGGTCCACATCACCCATGAAACAGGCTCATCCACGCTAAAAGATGACAATCTTTCTCGTATTGAATCAGCAGCAGATAGGTTGGCGAAAGGACTCAAATCTTTTTCTAACTCTTTCAATGCCGGTTCCATTGAAGGGAAATCCTCTGGTTGAGTGATTCCAAATCTCAACAACATACGTTCGTAACTTGGAGTTTTATTATCAATTGTTAGCCAAGGTCTTGAAGCGTTGAGTTGTTGTTCGGGATAGATGTACAATGCTACTACTGATGGGGGAATTCCAGGAACGGTATTACTAGCCGGCACTCCATAAATACTGGCAAAACCATAGAAGAAAAGTAAGCAGCCCTTTTTGGATAAATCAGGAGTTGGAACAATTCCAGTAGTCGAGGGGCAGTTGACTCCATTTTCAACTTCAGATGAATTCCACCCAGCTGCTTCAAATGGCGTTGAATTTTCAGCCATAGAGGCGATAGTGAACCATATTATCTCATCGATTGCTGTGATATCGACTTTACCGCTTGGAGTTCTTGTCAATTTAGCATCGAAGCCATCTTCGGTGGTATTCATGTTGATACGAGCCTCTTCAATGGCTGCGAATACCCGTGGGTCAGCAACATCACCTTCGACTAGAATTGCTGCTGGTTCTCCTTCTTCTGTGAATCTCTGCTGAATTAGGTTAACACCGATGGCAAAATCAGAACTTTCATCCAAGAAATCCTCGACTTTGAAATCACCTTCGAGGGCAGCCATTCCAAATGCTGCAGGAATAGTAACTAGAAGTGCTAGAACTGTTATGATGAATCGATTTGGTTTGGCTGCCGAATTTACAGCAGTCCATTCCAACCAACTCTTTGGAACCAAATGCAATTGGTCATTGCGCTCCTCTTTCAACTTCTCACGCTCTTCTAGCCATTCATCAAATGATAAACGCACCAGTGGAGCCCAAATCCCAGTCAGTATAAAGGCACAAGCAACTCCAAGTCCAGCCTCCAAACCAAATGAACGAAGAGCAGCAATATCAGAGAACAGATTTGCGCTAAAAGCCGCGATTGTCGTCATCGATGTCAGCATTATCGCTCGGCCAACTTTAGCAACAGTTACCTCGGCTGCTTTGCGTGGGCTTTTACCCAAGCCCCTCTCTTCCTTGTAACGATGCAATGCATGCAGGCTATCGTCGATTCCTAGAGCGAGAATTAGAATCGGCAGTAAGTTAGAAAATTGACTGCGGTGAATCAACTGGATGCCACTCCAATTACCAAAATTCGAAACATGACCGATTGCCCCTTGCATCCAGAGAAGTGAAAGTACCAATGCACCCCCAACAATTGCCACATCAGAAAATCGACGTAGACTAGCCCAAAGTAGCACAGTAATTGCAATTCCCATCAAAATTATCAGCCATAATGAAGATTGAATTTCACGATTTACTTCAATATTAACTCCATCCCCAATAGATAGACTGATGACATGGTTATCGGTTGTACGAATGACACCTTCAAGGTGGAGCATCGACCATTCCGCAGCACAAGGCTGAGACATCTGAGAACAAATACTCCCGTTATAATGAGGTGGACGTAGTTCAAACTCCCCGTCAACAAGGCGGTATCCTCCAATGTTCAATTCTCCATCCACGAAACGAGGCTCAGTCAATTGAGTAGAATCTTTCCAAATAAAAGTCCAACCAGCCATTTCCATTTGTTTCTTATCTAGTTGAATCAATAACCAAGAAGAAGTTGAACTCCATCTACCATGACTGCCATCATGATTAACCGCAGGTGAAGATGAATCCTCAACCCACTTTCTATCGAGAGATAACCAACGCAAAAAAGCGCCATCTGAATTTGTCACCATCCTTGCCGCCGCCATATCGATATGGCCTTGAGTAAGATTAGCATCATCGAATGAAAGACATTCAAGGCTTCCGCAATCAGACCAATTTGTTGCTGGAGGAATTGGACCCCATGGTGAATTCCCTCCTCGAGTAAGAATTGAATCATTACTCATGAAACTACGCATAATATCGACTAGGCTGAGCACGCCATCAGTATTTCCACCAGTTACATCATCGACTAAAGGTTTGAGATATGAGCCGAGAGTATGAGCCCTAGCAGTTTCACCTTTCAGGTCGATTTCTCTTAGTGCGGTAAGGTTGAGGATACCTCCATTCTCATAGGTCTTTGAAAAATCAGCCATCTCTGATGCTTCAGGCCGATTTGTTACATCAGGAGAACCATCTTCTAGCAAAGAAGCAGGCGTGAAGTCTTGTTCTATCAATGAAGGGTCTCTTATTCCAAGAACATAGCCAATAACCTGTTCAGTGGATTGAAATTCTTCGTTGATTACTTCTTGGGCTAATATTTCAGGTGAATCCATTTCATAGGATTCCATATCGATGGGTTCCAAGGCTGATAATGCACCGGGAATCATTAGCAATGTAATGGCAATAACAACGAAGTGGACCTTGCGTTTTCGTGGAATCATCCAGCGCGCTAGGCTAGACCAATCACTTTGGGCTGAATCCCCCATGTGCCTTGCTCAAGGGTAAGTGTTTTGAAATGATTCACAAACCTGAATCCTTCAAAGATTCCAAAGCCTTGATTTGTGTCTTGGATAAATCATCATTTTCTAACAATACCAATTCAAGGTCGAGGTGGCCACCATCATAACCCATTCCGGCCATTCGACGGCGATCCCCGATTCGGGAATCGGTCTTTATCGTTAAATTACCTGACTTACCTGATGGAGTGCTAATTTTCACCTTTCCACCCAGTAACAACATACTGTAAGCAACTTCAACAGTTTGAATCAATGAATCATTTTCCCAACGTCGACCTTCACCGGGGTCGATTCGAATAATCAGATGAGCATCACCAACTTGACCACCTTCGGGATGTTCATGGCCCATTTCTCGCAAACGAATAGACAGACCATTCTTTGCTTTGGCTGGAATATTCACATTCACTTTCTTGCTTTCACGAGTCATGTTACCGATATGGCCACGAGTTAATCGGGTAAAGGAGACTGGCCTCTTTCCTCCCTTCAACGCCTCTTCCATAGTTAAATCGAGGTGGATTGTTAGGTCCTTGCCTTTTTGTGGTTCACGAGGGGCTTGTTGGGCTTGGCGGGGTCTAGCCCCTCCACCACCAAACATCTGTCCAATCATATCTTCGATACCACCACCACCGCCTCCGAATGGATTTCCTCCAGCAAAGGGATTTCCGCCCCCGCCGAACATATTTTTCATCTGACTTTCTTCGTCGTATTTTTTCCGTGTTTCAGCTGAACCGATCATATCTCCTGCTTCTTGAATCCGTTTGAAACGCTCTTCTGCGGCTGAATCGCCAGGATTTCTATCGGGATGATATTGGCGGGCTAACTTGCGCCATGCACGTTTGATTTCAGCATCGCTGGAGTCTTTTCCAACTCCAAGAGTAGAATATGGGTCGATGTTTGACATGCGCTTCAGAACATGGCTGAGGGTCGACCATGATGAACCCGACGTTTATTCTAGAGACCGCGTTGGGCTTCCGTCGCGGTTAAATGGAGAGGGCAGGTCGCATGGCAAGCCCGAGGTTCTACCATGTCGGATAACAAGCATTCAGAAGAAGGTTCAGAGCGCACTTTCGAGGATAAAGTACAGGCTACACAAGACCGTATCGAGGCAGGCTTCCGCCGCCTTGGAAGGGGGTCTTGGGCCCGTATCCTAAGGATGGCGCGCAAGCCAACAAAGCAGGAATTCAAGCAGACAAACATCATTTGTGGAATAGGTCTGTTCATTCTTGGCTTCATCGGCTTCGTTATTCTAGTTATTATGGACAATGCAATTCCCGGATTTTTTGAGTGGATGGGAATCGGTTACTGAGGTGAATTAAATGAGTGATTCATATGTTGCCTTTGTTAGGCATGGCGAGAAATTATTATTACTACGCAGGTCAGATTCAGACCCTGATTTCGCTGACCATTGGGATGGCGTTTATGGCGTTGGAATAGATGAAGAAGAAGTCATCGGCAGAGTAGTCGAATGTACTGGTATTCCAGCAGAAAGTTTGACTGCAGTTAGGTACTCTCCTGCTAGAGGAGTTTCCATGGGTAATAGATTGACTGACATGACGCCTTGGTTGTTAGTTTCAGATACTGATGATGTTATTCCTGGTGGTCTTTATGTTGAATACCAATGGATTGACCCCGGAGATATTGTCATCAATGATAGAGAACACAGCACCACACGTAACCTGTGTTACACAGAAGACCGTGAAGGTGGACACGTTGACCGCCTTCTTCGCGATATGTATGGCGATGTTTCATCCTACCTTTATGTCGTTAAGACTGGAATTGGATCAGAACAGAGAGTAGCTGTTGAGATGCAAGCGCGCTTGGGTGGTTCAGGTTCATTGGCAATGATTCAAAATCAGATTTTTGCAATTCTACACCCACCTACCATGCGTGGATATGTAATGGTTGAGTCAAGTGCTCGACACCACGTTGAGCGTCTAATTGGTCGTACTGGAGGCAGAGACCGCAAGACAAGAGGTGTCATGCTCTCTACTCCAATCAAGAACGCCAAGGCGGTTCTTGGTGGACAAAACTCCGCTGAAGCGCCATTGTTAGATATTCTTCCTTACTTGGAACCAAAGGCAGTGACTTCTGGAATCGAAGTCGGCTGCATCGTCGAGATTATCACTGGCGCCTTCAAGGGAGAGAAAGCCCGTGTTGTTAGCGTCGCAGAATCCAAGGAAGAAGTGTCCATGGAATTGTACGAAGCCGACATCCCAATGACTCTAAACATGCGTGGAGACCACGTTAGAGTCATCGAGAGGGTGGAGTGAAAACCCAATTATGCTGCGCGGCGCGATTAAATAGGGTAGTCCGGTCGGCCGAATGCCCACGTCTGTAGGCAAAGGAAGTGAATGACATGCCACAACCCTGGACTTCAAAACTCATCATCAAGGCTCTTGGTGTTGAGAAGTGCAATGGGAGCATGGATGCAGCTACCGAAAACCTCCCACTGGAGAAGGCTATCGAGGTAGCCAAACAAAAGGCGGGAGAAGGACACCTAACAGGCGCTGACCTCAAGGCTCAGACTAGAGAGGTCATCGGAACTTGTGTTTCGATGCGTGTTAAGGTGGATGGACTGTGGCCAAAAGAAGCACTGGAGGTAATCTCCAACGGAGATTGGGATGACCGCTTTTGAAGCCATCACGGACCGCGGGAGAGGTGGTGAAAGCCACTTCGCCGACCGCAGGGGTGAAAAATCATGCAAACAAAAATCAGTCAAGCAATAAAAGACGCTGTTGAAGCGGCGCCTAAGCGTTCCTTCGTCGAGAGTATCGACATGTCATTCACAATTCGTGATGTCGACTTGAAGAACCCAGCCAACCGTATCCAAGAGGAAGTTCGTCTTCCTTCAGGTCGAGGCAAACAAATTTCAATCGCTATGTTTGCATCTGCTGATGCAGCAGTCAAAGCCAAAGAAGCCGGAATCGTGGTCATAGACCCATCTAGCATCGAAGAATTGGGAAGCGACAAGACCAAGGCCAAGAAAATGGCAAAGAAGTACGATTACTTTCTTTCAGAAGTCCCTCACATGGGACTCATCGGGCGCTACCTCGGTGTAGTTCTAGGACCGCGTGGAAAGATGCCACGCCCTGTTCCTCCAAACTTAGACCCAGCAGTGGTTGCAAAGGGTCTTGAGAGCACCGTTATGGTTCGTAGCCGTGATAGAGTAACCTTCCACACCGCAATTGGTACCCTCAGCCAAACTGAAGATGAATTGATTGAGAACGCCATGACCGTCTGGACTCGTGTCGTCACTAAGTTAGAACGTGGTGCAGGAAACATTCGTTCACTCCACATCAAGACCACAATGGGTCCATCGCACAAGGTGGAGGTGATTTTCTGATTCCAAAGGTATCACCATGGAAGAAAGATACTGTTGCAGACCTGAAGGAACTAATTCAGGGTGGCAGCACACTAGGAGTCATCGATATTCACGGTGTTCCTGCTGGGGCAATGTTGGGTATGCGCAAGGACCTTCGCCCGAGTATGGGTATTCAAGTTGCAAAGAAGCGCTTGATGCGCCGTGCTTGGACAGAGTCTGGATTAGTTGATGAAGACCTTGAGGCTCTCTTTGATGGTGCAGTCCAACCTGCAATCATCAGCGCAGCAAATATGAACAGTTTTGATTTATTCAAGGAATTGAAAAAGACCGAAGCCGGCCGTGCTGCCAAACCAGGAGATACCGCACCTCACGACATTATCGTCGAGAAGCAGAACACAGGCATGCCCCCTGGGCCAATAGTTGGAGAATTGAACTCTGTTGGAATACCTGCAAAAATCATGGGCGGCAGTGTCCACATCCAAAAGAAAATAACCGTTCTAAAAGAAGGCGAAGAATTCGAGGGAGACCTTGGAATGCTCCTTTCTAAGATTGGCGTTAATCCAATTGTTACTGGCCTACGCTTATGCGGCACCCTTGAAGATGGTACAGTCTTCAATCCAAAGGTTTTGGATATCGATATCGAACAGTTCGAGAGCGATCTCATCGGCACAATGGCTGGTGCCTTCAACCTCGCCTGCAACATCAGGTGGTTCACAACTCAAACTACACCAACACTAATCGCCAAGGCGAGCAGCGAGGCACTAAGCGTCGCTCTCGAAGCAGGAATTGCAACTAGCAAGACCCTGCCCTTGTTGATATCCCGTGCTAACGCCCATGCTTTGGGCGTTGCCGGACTACTCGACTCCGATGCTATGGATGACGACCTGCGCTCATTATTGGGCGCAGCTGCCGAAGCAGCAACCACTGCTGCGGCTGTCACCGAGACAACTGAGGAAGCCCCTGCCGAGGCTGACGAAGAAGAGGAGGAAGAGGGGGAAGCCGAGTTCGAAGGACTTGGTAACCTATTCGGCTAAACAAATAAAAAATGAGGTGAATATGAATGGAGTACGTATATGCTGCAATGTTGTTGCATTCTGCTGAGAAAAACATCGATGAGGATGCCGTTAGTGCCATACTTGGCGCTGCTGGTGTTGAAGCTGATAATGGCCGTGTAAAGGCACTTGTCGCTTCGCTCGATAGCGTTGACATCGCTGATGCGATGGCAACTGCTGTTGCTGCCCCTGCTGCTGCCGCCCCCGCTGCCGCTGCTGCTGCCCCCGTTGAAGAGGCAGGAGAAGAGGAAGAGGAAGAGGACGCTGGCGCAGGCTTCGAGGGACTCGGATCCCTGTTTGGCTGAACGCAACATCAAATGCTCAGGCAACTGCCTGGTTGATTCCCACGATGTGGGTTCAGCGAAAGCAGGAGCGCGCGTTATGCTGCAAACTAGTTGACCAACCTCACCGTAGGTTCGCGGCAGAACAAAGGTTGTTTCCACACTGCTTAGAAGCGCATTCATTGTGCAAGGAAAACAGTGGCTCGAAAGAAAGTCAGTGGTGTATTAGAAATCGCCACTTGTATTCCACCTGCAGGGCTTGTTAGGGCACTACGAGAGTTAGTTCAAGAAGGCGCTTGGAAATTTGAAAGAAACGAGGGCAGCCGGATGGTTGACCGTTTTGCTATTATCATGCCATTAACCACTTCTGCAAGGAGCATCGGTGTAAATATCCTAACCGGCCCTTACAAAGGACTTCAATTCACAGCATGGTCACATGTAGAAGGCAGTTCGGGTGCTATCCATAAAGTGGAATGGAGAGTTCCAAAACAAATGGACCCAAGGGATTTTCACATAATGGTCAGGCATTGGGTAGCCAAATTACCTCGTGCGCCATGGAAGTGGACCTTTAGAGAACGCTCTAGACTTGGCTATCTTCTGCCCACATATCGTCGTTCAAAACGTTCTTTCACATCTTTGGGAATTCCGACAAACAAGGAAGAATGGCCTGAATCTGAAAAAGAATTGGGAAATTGGCCACCTGATGAAATGCATACAAAACCTACTTTTTTTGAAGAAGAATAACACCGTCACTTAAGGGAAAGGCAATCATACCCCCTTCGCCTCCCCGAGGTTAATGGATTTCCAGAAGTACACCTCAAATCCATTGTTTATGACTAATGCAGCCCTTATTGTAGTCTTCATGTTGATATTCCCAGGATATTTTGCCTATACGGCTGGTATAGATGATTCAGAGTTAGTTGATCCACTCTCTAAATCAGGAAGTTGGATGGTTTCATTCACAGAAACTGAAACTGAATACTCAGAAGATATGACTCTTGGAGATGGAGATTCAGAAGACACTCTGTACTTTGTTGAAACAGAGGAATTTCAGAATATCGCGAAAGTGGAAATAAGCCTCGCTTGCCAAGATAACGATGACCCTGGTCCTGGATTTGATGACCGAGTTAGCGCTTCTACCGACTTATCTTCGATTACTGGAATGCCTGATGACCAGTCAGACGAAAGCGCCTGTGGCGGAGGCGGAGGGGGCGGCGCAACCATCTCTTTTGTTTGGAACTTTGTAGATAATTATGATGGACTAGAATATGTGGGAGAAGACCTTTCTATGAACGATATTCGCGCTCAATGGTCCGACAATGGCAGCGGCCGTGGAGATTGGTCAACAACGGTTGGGATGGAGATAAATGCATTCCCTGTAGTTGGTGGGGCTGTGGATGATAGCGAGGATGTCACAATAACATGGAAAGTCACAACTTTTGAACTCGTGATAATGCCGTATGAAGAGTCAGAAACTTAGGCTTCTGATAGCAACTTAGTCAGGTCGATATGCGGCCCTGCTAACGCTTCCACCTTTTGCATAATAATAACCAATGATTCTTCATCGATGGCTTCCGCTCGCATCACCAATACCTCTTCCGTATTGGACCGGCGACATAGGTACCAGCCGATGTAATGCCCATCATCATTGAGGAATCGGGCTCTAACCCCATCTACTGTGATGCACTCCAATCCATCGCCCCTCAAAGATTCTTCAACTGCTGAAACTACTCCTTCCTTGTCTTCTTCTGCACATGGAACTTTGACTTCACCTGTTGTAGGAAGACCGGGGACCATTCTATCGAGTACTTGGCCAAAGGTGCCGTTGCCGATATTTGCAACTTCACAAAGAAGCCTTGCTGTATTGTATAGTGAATCATCAAATCCATACCAACCGGCATCGGCAAGGAAAATGTGTCCACTCATCTCAGCAGCAATGACCGTCTCAGGATGTTGTGCCAAGTGTGCCTTCATGAATGAGTGTCCTGTTCTTGCCATCACGGGAACGCCACCGAGAGCAATGATTGCATTCTCAACCGACATTGAGCACTTCACATCATAGACAACTGAACGTGCTTCTTCACTCTCTTCACTGCGTTCAGCAAGAATTGATTCTGCGATAAAGGGGATTAAGCGGTCTGGATGGATGAAGCGTCCGGCCTCATCAACAACTCCGATTCTATCTCCATCTCCATCAATGCCTATTCCAAGTTCAGCCCCGACTTCGAGTACTTTTGCAGCAAGGTCGACCATATTGGCTGGGCGTGTAGGGTCTGCAGGGTGATTAGGTTCTGTGGCATCCCAATTTGTGTACAGAGTTGTTGCTTCTACTCCAAGTCTTGAAAGCAACTTTTCCATGAATGGACCTGCTACTGCATTGCCGCAATCGACTACTACTTTGACTGGTCGAGATGGTTTTCCAGCGGATTCCAAAATGTTGGATATCCAGTTTTCTTCATGGGGAGTCTCGACAATCGATCCTTCACCACTACTGAATTCCCCAGCAAGGAATACTTCCTTCAATTCTTGAATCCCTTCTCCTGCCAAGGGCAGGTTGCCTCTACAGATTTTGAATCCATTATGAGTGGGCATTGGTAAATGGCTAGCAGTGACCATGCAACCGCCACCAACAGGCAAATTCCACACTGAATGATAAAGGCCACCTGTGGGGAGGATTCCCAAATCGAATACCTTCACACCCGATTCGCTCAATCCTTTCATCAAGGCAGCAGCATAGCCTGGCGAGGTATCACGAATATCGCGTGCAACTGCAAAAGCCTCCAAGTCAAGATAGGTTGCAAGAGCACGACCAAGGCGTTCTGCAAACTCTTCGCTCAAGTCAGTTCCTGAAAGACCACGGATGTCATAAGCCTTGAAACAATGAAGCGGCCATTCACTCGTCATGTTCTGCGCCACCCGTCATTCTGTTTCAAGGACACCGGCAAGTGGTTTTCACTTCCTACCCATTGCTCATACAAAACTGTACTAGGCTTTGCGGATATCAGTATAGTTCAGACCCTCCGGCATAGATGCCACTATCCCTCTTTATTTTTTACAAAACCGCTTTTCAATTAATAATGATAAAGTTAAATCTCGGTATTGTAGAGGGGGTAATGACTAAACAGTAAAGCACAGTCTCAAAATCAATGTCTCTTCTAAAATCAGACAAATCAATGCTTGCCGCCGGCCTAATGTTCTTAGTACTAAACCTCGCAGTTTTTGCTCCGCTATCGACCGGCGGAGTACAAGACGCAGTAGATGAGAAATTTTCTACTTATACCAAAGATGTGGCATGTGAAAATGACGATTGTACAGAAGCCAATGATGATTGGGCAATCTCAACCACTCAACGTGATTATTCGGCTTGGAGTATAACCAATACCGCTGATATTATGGCAACCGGTGCAGACCCGGTTTACGAAGAACTTGGTCCATTCACTTATGATATTACATCAACAAGAACAATTACTGGACACGATGCAACAAATGGCACTCTAACCTATAATCAAGTCAAGTCATTCGAATGCGCTGCTGAAAGTGTAATGCCTTGCGACACCACCATGGTCACCCAACTGAATATTGTTAACGGAATAATGGACTTGACCAAAGTCGCATTTTCAGCCGGTATGATGGGCAATGATTTGGAAAACATGCAAGCAGGTGCTGCAACAGCCACAACAATTTCAGCACAAATAGATGGAGCCTCTGCACAAATGGTTGCGGGTGGATATGATCAAGCAAATGCATCTTCAATGGCACCAGCGGCTGTAGCCAATGGATGGTTTGATGCATTTGATGCATATTTCGCAGCAATCAATGGTTCGCAGATAAATAATATGACAGGTAATGGCGAGGCAATCACTTATTCACAAGCCATGGGTGGGCAATTAGCAAATTTCACAGACATGTCGTCCGCTATGTATTCAGCAATGATGCCAACAGGAGAGTCTGCAGCATTGACTAGAGAACTTGGCGTTTTACTATTTGCAGGACATTGTTCCGCATATGCTACTGCTGATTACGCAGGAATCATGGCAGATGCAGCCAATGGATTTGCCAATGTGGGTACTATGCAACGGGCAACAATTTGGGGATATATGGCAATGGCAGATGCTACAACTCCAGACTTTAACGCCACAATCGCTCGAGATCATGCAGCTTGCTATGGAGTTGGTGGAACTTTCCTAACCAATGGTGGCGGCGATGCAACTTGGTTTGCTACACCTGAAACCTCTGTGAATGCTTCAGCACGATTTGCTAATATGGGAATTACTATTGACAACATGGTTGCAATGAACTTACTATTCGCAGGACATGATACAGACACTCCAACAGGACTTCTTGCACACAATGTAGATAAAACAGCATTCGGACTTGCAGGTTTCATGCAAATGGATGCAGCTTCAGCAATGACTGCATTCGGTCTTGACGCTACTCAATATGGCGCAATTGCAATGTGGGCCGGTGCTTGGCTAACCGATGTTAGCAGTTTGCCTATGGTTCTCAAGGGCGGCTCCGGTGATATGACTGCATCATTATTCGTCAATACCACCTTTGGCGGAGCAGACCCAATCAATGGCGGCTACCTAACCAATAGCCTAAACCTCGGCGGTTATTGGGAAATTATTGGTGCACCACCAATTGATTTAACCGCTGAACAATCCGGTAATCTTCTTTATGGGCCTCTTGGATTAACAACTTCAGCAGGTGCAGCAATATTCCTATTCGGAGAATTGTCTGGAAAAACACCCCCAATAAATTTCGCTACAAATGAAGCAGGCGAGCAAATGACATGGAACGCTTCAACAATTGCAACTTTATATGGAATTGATCTATCTGCTGCAAGTGCAGCCCGCGCTTTGATGATGGGCCCAATATACGGGGAAACTACCGATTCATTCGTACCAGGATATCTAATGAGTACATTCGGTACAACACCGTATTTGACTCAGCCAGTGAGTTCTTGGTTGTTCGGATGGCACGACCCAGTAAGTGCATTCCTTGCATCTGGTAATCCAATGGATATGACAGTGGGATGGGCATCTCTTGAAACCAATGAAACATATTATGGTTCAAACGGAGTCCTTAATGGCGACGGAACATCTTACACAATTTGTACAGGAGAATCTTCCACTTGTGATAAAGGAGAATCAATATTGGAAGATGGTTCAAATGAATTACCATGGCATAATACAAGAATGGCAACAGCAACTTACGGGTTGATTGGAGTTGAATATCTTGATGGTGCAACTGGTGGATTCCTTACTGGAGATGGCGACAAAGTCGACATTTCAGGATATGCGGTTGTAGAAGTCACTTGTGACGAAACAGGAACAGTTGAAGAGATACCAGTTGATATCTGCACTGCATCAGTTGATGCAACAACACGTTCAATCCAAGCAAAGAACATCAAAACTTTCACCTTGCTGGATGCAACACCAAGCGCTCTACCAATTTTCTTAGGCAGTGATATCACGTTGAAGAGTGAGAAACTATCTGGTTTGATTATCGCAGGAGAATCAACTACGACATTTTACCTGGACACTCGTGAAAACACCAATATGACCACAGCCCCTCTAATGTCTGATTTGACTAAGGTCTTCCAGATTAAGTCTTCATCAATGATAGGCGAAGAAGATGCTGAAACAATGGAGAGTTCAATTGTTACCAATCAAGAAACTTTCTCTTATTGGACCAACTTTGACCACATAGTAGATTATCTGACACTATTGTTCTATCTTGGAGCGGTTCTGTGTATCGGTAATGGTCTTCGATTAATGATGGGCGCTGAGGATGAATCCGCAGAAGAAACACAAGTTGAAAAGCATGATGAAGAAGCTGTTGAAATTACTCAACAACCTACTGATGAATGATATAGTGATTTCACACGTGTGGTATCTTCACACTAGATATTATTCAATAGGTGAGAACTTGCGAGAATTGCCAATCAATAGTGTGTGAATTCAACACCATCTAATGCGTGGGTTACCCACTGCCGCACAATTTCTATTTCGTTTGAGAATGGGGAAAAAGATGAATTTGGACTACAAAATCAATAGATTTCCTTACCTTGAATCACCTTTGAACAAATCATTGGCTGGTAATTATTTTCTCAACCAAGCAACTACGAACAATCCAACACTCAAGAATACAAACCACTCAAGAAGTAAGTTTTGCCAAACTGACACTGCTGTTATTGCAGTAAAAGTTGGTACAGTGTAGAGAAGTAACTTTGGCCAAGTCAACAAGCCCTTTGGAACTTCATCGATATAGGGAGAGCCTGGCATATTCACTCACAACAATTTGTATCAATGGCCTGAACTACAATCTCCACTTTTGCAGCAGCAGGCAATGCTGCGGCCTCAAAGGCAGCTCTTGCAGGAGCGATTGCAATACCTTCAACCCATGTAGCATAGGCATCGTTCATGGCTGGGAAATCGTTGATATCGTTGAGAAGAACTTGAACAAAGCAAGCATCATCCTTACTCATACCGGCGGCAGCCAGCAGAGCATCGACCTTGTCGAAACTGGCTTTTGTTTGCGATGTAATGTCATCGCCAGCCTCGGGAGCAATTTGACCAGATAACCACAAAATCCCATTTGATTTCACTGCTGGACTATATGGCCCATAGACCGTTGCGCCTTCAACTTCGATTCTCTCCTTGCCCGCCATGACACTGCGAAGCAAGGTTGCTGTTTAATGTCCGGCCTTTTGTCGGCAATGTGTGAAAGTACCAACATGCTGGGTTCTCGACCATCCAGCCCATGTTCAAATCCTTGCAGGATTCATCCGTGGAGGCAGCACTTCAGACATCATCATCGCTTGTGAACGGCAAGAGGTTACCCAACTTTTGGACGCCGCCGAGGGAATCTTGCCTCGTCGAAGAATCATTTGGGTGCCAAGGCCGGTAGGTCGAGTAAAAGAAATCAAGGCGGGTAAGAGATTGTTGAAAGTTGTCAAGGAATTGAAAGGATGCAAAATCCAACGCATGGTTGTCATTGGCGCAGCAGTGGAGTTATGGGCAGCAAAGAAAGTTGGCATAACCGAGCGCTGGTACATTAGTGATACTGAAGTCAACCACCTTGCACATTCATTGGCTTTGAGGCATGCAACACAGGCGCTCTTACCTCAGCATTGGGATCAAGATTTAGATAACCAGTTTCTTTCAAAATTCAAAGGCAAAGTTAGCAGATATGACGGCCTACATGGGCACATCCACCTTCACCCAGGACTTCGCCCAACTCGAGTATCAAACCCACCACGAATTTTGCTCAGACGCCTACAAGGAGGAGGAATTCATGATGATGACGAAATCGTAGCAATCCCAGATTCTCTATTAGAAGGAACCGAGGTGACGATTGCAGATGAAAATGAAGTAGAAACGCCTTGGAATTTACCGTCTTCCTTGAAATCATATGATGGCATCATCACCCAAAGTGTAACTCTTGCAAGCGAAGCGGCCATCCAAGGGGTGCCGACATTGTTGCTGACTAAAGCGAAGCGCGGATTTTTGAATGAATTACAAAAAATGGGCCTACCAATACATATTGAAAATGGTGATACTATCGAGAAATCACATTTTGAATGGCTGACAGGTCTACATTTAACAGATACTATTGACTCAAAAACATGGCCAAAAACCCGTCAGCAGTGGTCAAAGATATTTGGTGATTATTTCCAACTTTGAAGAGCCCAAAATCAGGTTAACATGCTAACAACTTCATGGTGGTCAAAGGCCCAACGTTCTGCAGGGAACCCAAGACATTCATCGAGGTCAAACCAAGCAGCATCTGCAGCATCATCTCCTGCAACAGGTTCAGCATTTGCACTGACTAAGTAGACGATTGTCACCACATGTTTGCGAGGGTCTCGAGCAGGGTCACCTCGTACACATAGAACTTCAACGACTTCGCCAATAATGCCGCATTCTTCCTTCAATTCACGAATAGCAGCATCTTCAGGGTCCTCATTATAATCAACAAAACCACCAGGCAGTGCCAATTTTCCCTTTGATGGCTCCATTCCTCTAGTTATCAGTAAAACTTGCAATTTCCCATCTACTACTCTCGTGCAAGCAGAATCTGCAGCCAGCGAAGGGTTGCGATAACCATCAGCCGCAGGAATTGGTAAAGGCCGTCCAAATTCATCCACTAATTACTCACCGAACCTGCGTCTCCTAAGTTGATAGTCATGAACTGCTTTAAGGAAATCACGGCGTGAAAATGAGGGCCAGAATACATCGCTGAAATATAATTCAGAATAGGCACTTTGCCAAAGTAAGAAATTTGAAATTCTTTCTTCACCACTAGTTCTAATCACCAAGTCAGGGTCAGGCATATGACTAGTCCACAAGCGCTTACTGACAGCAGTTTCATCGATATCTTCCAAAGCGAGGTTTCCATCTGCATGGTCCTTTGCTAATTGGCGAATGGCTCGAACAATTTCCTCTCTACCTCCATATGCGAGGCAGACTGTGAAGGTAAAGTCATCATAACCTTCAGTGACTTTTTCGGCATTTTCAATAGCATCGATGACCCTTTTTGGAAGTAATTCTCGGTGTCCAATAATCTGGACTTTAACCCCGTTTTCATGAATTTTAGAATCTTCGGCTATTTCGTTAAGCCCTTCAACATACAAGTCGTATAGACCCTTCAATTCTTTTTTTGTTCTACTTGAAAGGTTCTCAGTAGACAACGCATAGACCGTCATATATTCGATTCCAAGTTCTAAAACCCAATCCATGACATTCTTCAAAACTTGTTTTCCTTTGCGATGGCCGGTTTGAGTATTCATCGCCCTGCTCCAAGCGAAGCGGCGGTTTCCATCCATGATGAAGGCGACGTGTTTGGGTAGAGTTAGTTTGCGAACAGCGCCCCGAGGACTTCACCAACCTTCTCACTCAGGCCCATTTAGGTTGCACCGGGTCTGCTGGAGGTGGGATGTCCACTTGAGGGCATCCCTGCAAACCACACTAAAAAAAATCATTTAATCGAGTTTAGAAACTCTCTCAAAAACAAGGTTGAAAATTTTTCTCGCTAATTTATAATCAAGCCTCCTTCTTCTTTTCCCATCTTTGGTATTACCCATGAAAGCAGTCAGGAAAACGTCCTTGGTCTTGTCTCGATAATCATCGATAATACGATTGGCTCCTGCAATGGTTTGATCCAAAACGTCTCCCTCAAGTTCAATTCCGATATAGGTTAAATGCCTGCTGCTAACTTTAATATTCGATCTATCATAACCTAATTCTTCACCCCGACAAAACTTAATCCGCATCGAACCATCTTCACGAGTACCATCAACTGCTCTAAAACCAAGAGTTCCATTTTCATCATTGAATTTCATCGGTGTCAATTTATTAGGACCACGACTGAATTCATCATGTTCTTTTTTCATCTCTGAGTATGTTCCTAATAATTCATCATTCTTCCAGACTTGTTGTTTAGGATTGGACTTTGAAAAAACCATCACGCAGACTGGATGTTCGGTATCATCGAAAGGATTTTCCTCAAGAATAGTGATTGAGTGAAGTTTTTCTTTCCACCTTGGAAGGTCATCAAGGTCTTGAATTCCTGATTCAGGAACAATCCAAACTGATTCTGAATATGTCTGCAATACTTTGTCAATTGCGAACTTGAAAAGGTCATCAAGTACTCCTAATTGTCCAACATCAATTCCAGGAATCGCTCCCGGTTCAAAATATGAGACCATTTTTGATTTCATCCGTTTTGCGGAGTTCTTTGCTAAGTAAGGAGGATTGGTTAATACAAATGCATTTTCATATCTTTTTACAGATTTTATCGAATCGTTTTTTTCCCAACCATTTTTCTGACATATTCCCTTGTCAATATCTAGTCCGATTTTTTCAAACCCCAATTCCTCTGCAACTGAAAGTAAGTGGCCATCCCCAGCAAATGGGTCAACGCAATGAGTGTATGAATTTGCAAGAGATTGAATGTGTTCTTTGATGTGCGGTCTTAACCAAATGGATTGTTTGGTGAAGTATTGGCCGAGTTCACGTTTACTCTCGACTGCCATGCAATACCTGTGTTGGCGTCCCTACTTGAGGCATGCGATGAGTTGACATTGAAGTATCATTTCGAGGGGTCGAGACTGATGAGTGAAAAGGAGGTCAGGTCGACTGAGTGGTTCCCTTCGGGAATTGCAACAGAGGTCACATCCTTGGACGACGCACCGAATGGCTTCAGCGCTTGGAGAATTTCTACTTCTTGGGGTACCTTTGATGCCCTTCACCTTGAGGATTCAGAGGCCGCATTAAAAGGAGATATATGGGGTATTTTGCCAGAAAAACGGCGAATCATCCATTTACCATTCAATTCAAAGATAGAGAACTCACAGCAACTTCCTCAAGAGAAGCCTTGTGGTGGAATCAAATATCAAGATAGAGATTTACTATTGTTTTTTGAAGGAGAATCAAGAGGACACTCACTCCTTTCAGGTTTTCAAGAATCACCCATTGAAACTGCTTCAGCATTAGGTACATCCTTGGGGAAATCCGCAGCATTGATGATGCAGAAAGTTTCGATGAATAATGATCAGGAAAACTGGAATGCCCGTTTGAAGGTCATTGAAGACCGCTTGAAAACCGAGACATTGTGGCGCGCTTCACATGCTCCGGAAACCCGAGGCTCGATTACATATCGACATTTGAGGCCTGAACATATTCGTATTGAAAATGGAGAAATAATCTTTGAAGGGGTTTGGGGAGGAATTGAATCTGTGATTTTGGAGATGACAGATTATCGCCCCGCGATATCTGACCTCGGAGCTGCAATCGCCTTATTGTACGAACATTGCAGAGATTCATTTGATGATGCATTACATGCTTTGCTTGCATCATGGCGTAGTCATGCACCTGCTTCATTACACAATAAAAGAGCGGTTGATGCTCACCGTGGCGGCTTACATATTTGGGTATACGAAGCCATGTTAAATCGAATGTTGATGGCAAGGGCGATGGGTGATAAAGAGCCGCTCTTTGTCAGGAAATATCTTGGTGAAGTATCGCACCTTCAAGCAGGTATGTTCCGTGCTCGTAGTTGGTCGGCTCTTTCCTTGCTTTGCTATGCTAGCGGCGGCATTGTCCTGGGTGCTTATTTATGGGATTATCTTAGTTCAAGCAATCTGCTATTATTTCCTGCCTTTTTGCTTGGTGGTTGGTGGTTTGAACGGATGTATAGAAATCAAGCGCCGTCTTATTGGTAACAGCGTCGGCGCGACGCCTTCAAATGTGAAACGGAGGTCGAGGACTCGTTCACCATGTCACAACATTCCGTTCCGATGCGACAGAACAATGCAAGAGCCATGCTAGTAATGCTGTTTTTGGTACCATTAATGATGTCAGGTGGAATAGCAGTAGCAGCGACAAATGCAACTGTAGAAAGTGCCCAAGAAGAGCCTACTGGGCTCGTCCCGACTGATATTTGGTCAGTTGATTATGTCAATGAAATATTTCCTTGGGCCGAGTCTGATGAAGACACTCTTCAATTCAAGGCCTACCACGATTATGACTCGATGCGAACAAGAATGCAGTACCTCGCTTCTCGAAACCCTGGTTTTATTGAATTCCACGAAGGATTGAATGGTGGTGAGAATGCTCGTGGTGAGCAGACTGACAGCAATGCCTACATGGGTTGGTATTACAACAATCCAAGTCCTTGGGTCAAAATAACTGGCGATGTGCAAGGTGGAGAATGGAATGCATTCAATGACGACCATGGAAATTACGAAGACCGACCGGATATAATGTTGGTTGGAAATCACCACGCTCGAGAATGGATGTCCTACGAAGTCCCAATGTTTTTCCTTGAAACAATCGCTTATTATTATGGCAAAGTCGCAGTTGACAATGACGGCGATGGACGTTCAGATGAAGACCCATGGGGAGATAGCGACGGAGATGGAGAACTCGATGATGACGGTGATTGTCTTTCTTTGAATGCATCATATCAGGATAGCAATGGTGACGGCCAAAATTGTGGGCCTGGTGACCTTGGAGTGGACGAGGATTTCTCAGAAGTCTGGATTACGGATTTGATTAACAGCCGTGAAATTTACTTGATACCAATGTTGAATGTCGATGGCAACATCTACGACCGCGAGGTGTATAGTGGTGAGAATGCTTGGGAAGATAGCCCTCGTAGCGGCTGGAGAAAGAATCTCAGAGACAACACCGTTACCGGCGTTACTCCAATTCCAGACCTCGATGAAGATGTTGACCCAAGTTGTGATGGTGTCGACCTTAACAGAAATTATCAATTTGAATGGGGGGCGCCATTAGGGGCTACAGGGCCACTTTTCCCTGGAATGTGTTATGCTGGGCCTGCTGGTGCTAACAATGATGTTTACAATGGACCGGTTGATACCGTCGACCAAGATGGAGATTTCAGATTAAATGAAGACCACGTCGATGGAAAGGATGACGATGGTGATGGATTAGTAGATGAGGATTGGTTGGGTGGAAACTCTGAACCAGAGACAAAATTCATCCAAGACCTTACAGAAATGAATGATGATAACCAAGATGGGGCATCAGAATTTGCTGCAACTTTGACTTGGCACTCTTTTTCGGAATTGGTTCTATACCCGTGGGGGCATTGTACTGATTGCCAATCTCCAGACCATGATCAATTGATTTACCATGGAAATGTAATGGCTGAAATGACTGGATATGAGAATATGCAATCTTCAGACCTTTACCCAACAAGTGGTGACTTCTGTGATTGGCATTATGGTGTTCACAACTCCTATTGCTACACCATTGAGATTGGAAACAACTTCCACGAACATCCTGATGATATCGACCATATCGCTTCGCTTAACCTTGGAGCAGCATTTTACATGCTAGAAATCGCTGGTAACCCAAGAGAGAGGGCAGATTTAGAAATTGCTGGTATGCCACAGAAACAGCACATTATGATTCCAGATAACATAACAATCCCAGAATCTGGTGCAATTCCAATCGACGTTTGTATCGACCGTTATTTCCCTTGGTCAAACCGAAGTGAAGTAAGTCATGTGATTTACAGAACAGTTTCACCTAATCGTAAGCAGACTGAGTATGGGCCACGTGAATGGAGCACAGAGTCATGGCAGAGCATTGGTTTGGATACAACTGGGGAAGTCTGTAAATTGCTAGACGGTAGCAATGGAACAACGCTCAGAGCCGAGGTTCCGGTGGATGATGCTTTAACCGGACAATTACATTACAAGTCAAGGCTCGGCACACTTTCAGGCGCTTTCCCATACACCTATCCTGCCGATAGCCAATATCACGTATTGGAATTCCCATATAGAGCACCATTTGGATCTTTTACTTCGAGTATTATGCTCTTCTTAGTTGTCGCAGCAGCGGTTTGGGGAGGGCTTGGTTTGGCTTTGCGATTAATGATGAAGTCCCCAGAGGGGCAAACTCCAGAGGAAACAGAACCCTGAGGTGAATAAGGTGTCTCAATCAGATCAATTTAGTGGCCGCGTAGGCTTAATTTTCGCATCTATTGGTGCAGCAATTGGGACTGGAAATATCTGGAGATTCCCACGTATGGTAGGGGCAAATGGAGGGGGAACATTCCTTATCCCATGGTTAATTTTTCTCTTTGCGTGGTCGATTCCACTGGTAATTGCCGAATTCGCTCTTGGTAAGCGTAGCCGTACTGGAACTATTGGAACATTCCGAATATTTGCCGGCAAGAAATTTGCCTGGATGGGATTGTGGACAGCATGGATTTCCACTGCTATCGGATTTTACTATGCAATCGTCGCAGGCTGGTGTATGAATTATTTCCGCCTTGGTTTCACCGGTGGATTAACCGATGTTGATACTGCTGAAGTATGGAATGGATTCTTGCAATCTGGAACCGAGGTGATATTCTTCCAATTCTTGGTTATCGCTATCACCATGCTGGCAATATGGAAGGGTGCAAAAGCAATCGAGAAAGTTAACGTCATAATGATGCTAAGTCTTTTCTTCCTGTTATTTTTGGCACTGGGGTTGTCGCTTTGGATGGATCTTCAAGATGGTAGCCTTGATGGATTTCTCTTCATGTTCACAGTGGACCCTGCAAAATTGAGCGACCCTGAAATTTGGATAAATGGTTTATCTCAATCTGCATGGTCTTGTTCTGCAGGAATGGGTATGGCCATCACTTATGCGGTCTACATGCGTAAGGATGAGGATACTGTTCTCAATGCATTCACCATGGGATTGGCAAATAATAGCATTTCGATTATCGCTGGATTAACAGTCCTCTCAGCAATCTTCGCTGTCGAGGCTGACCCAATAGCAACAGTTTCTCAAGGCTCTTCAGCAATCACCTTCCTTGCTCTTCCAACAGTGTTCGCACAAGCCCCCGGGGGAGCGGTTGGTGCTTGGTTCATGATGTGGGTGTTTTTCTTAGCCCTAACATTCGCGGCATTGACGAGTATGATTTCTACGGTCGAGTTATGTGTGCGAAATTTCGTTGACCACGGCTATGAGCGCAACCGTGCAGTTGCAATCACCGGCGCCATGATTTTTATTCTTGGAATTCCAAGCGCTGTATTATGGATTAAATTCGATGCAGATGGAATTGCATTCCCACAATTTTTGGAAGTCCAAGACCACATTTGGGGCTATGGATTGATGTTCAGTGGACTGTTCATCGCCTTTTCAATCTGGAAATATGGCTATATGCGCTGGCGTTCATTGGTTGAATCAGGTGAAGGAGAGCCCGGCTTTTCGGGTTATTTGAGACAAGGAGTTTCGGCTTTCCGTGATGACTTCATCAATACCGGAGACAATGATATGTGGGTAGGTCGTTGGTGGGATGTCGTCATGTACATCTTCTTCCCAGTGCTGTTCGCAGTCCTGATGGGTTCCTACTTCTTTGATATGGCGACTAATGTTGATGACCCTTGGAACCCAGCAAATCCACATGGTATCACAATCATCTTGCTCTTTTGGGTGGTTGTCGCAGCATTATTCCTCGCAGTCAACAAATACTTGATTGCAAGGCCACTTTATCGAAATATCCCAGAAGGTGCAGATTGTGATATCTCAACTTTGCCTGGTGGCGATGATGAATTAATCGTAGAAGTTGGCGAAGTCGCCCCTGGATGGGAGCATCTAACTAGCGGTGATGTTTTAGAGGCAGAAGCAATTTGATGAGGTTGGCAGATGTTATTCATCGTCAAAGTATTACTTTGGGCTTTGGTTGGCTCGATACTCTTAATTCCTCTAGTTAGATGGTTTTGGAAACGTTGGGATTCACCTAGTAAAGAATCTAGAGAATTTATTGCCGAATTAAAGGTTGAACAACAGGAAAAAGAAGTTTGGCAAGAAGCGGAAGAGTACGAAGCCGCAGTTCAAAAAGTTCAGAAAAAATGGACTAAAAGCGAGGTCACTGCTCCGATGGAAGAGGAGAAGAAATCCGCTGCAATTGAAGCATTACTTGGAAGCGAAGAAGAAGCCAAAGCAATCGAAACACAAGCAGGTCCTAGCGCCCCTCCAGACCCAATAGCTGCAGCCGCTGTAAAGCAAGGATCAAAAGTTATCGAATCGGAGATCAGCGAGGCTGAAAAATTATTCAGAGAAGAAGGAGATTTACCCCCTGAGGATATTGGAAAAGGGGCTATTTGGAAGCAAAAGCAGAAGGCAGACCAAGACGATTGGGGCGACATAGACTGGCAGTAAACCAACACCATCAGCGATTATTAGACGGTAGCATTGATGGCAGAAGAGTAGACCAGCCGACCTCATGGAGCGACCAAGAGGTACCCGTGACTTCGGCATTGCCGAGATGTCAAGGCGTCTTTGTCTTGAATCAATCCTTGAAAAAAAGGCCAGAGAAAGTGGTTACAATAGAGTTGCAACGCCAACCTTTGAATCCCTTGATTTATTCACTGCAAAAAGTGGCCCAGGAGTGGTCGGACAACTCTATGCCTTTGAGGATAAGGGAGGAAGAAAACTAACTTTGAGGCCAGAACTAACCGCTCCTGTTATGCGAGCAGTTGCCAATGAATTTCGTCAAGACGCAAAACCTCTGAGGCTGTCTTACTTTGGCTCCTGTTTTCGTTATGAAGAATTCAAAACTGGAAGATACCGAGAGTTTTGGCAATATGGAGTCGAACTTATCGGCGCCAGTGGACCAATTGGCGAAGCCGAAATTCTCGCCCTTGCGGTATCGATGTTAAGCGCCAGCGGCTTGAAGGACTGGGAATTCAAAGTTGGAAATGTTGGCATTTTACGCTCCCTATTATCCAGCCTCAATATTTCATCAGAGGTCCCTGAAGATGCAAAAGAGGCACCTATGGCAACTGTCATGAGACTCCTCGACAAAGGCGACTGGGAAGGACTTTCAAAAATATTTTCTCAAGATGACCTATACTTACTGAAATCTTTAGCAGAACTAGAAGGCGGAATAGAAGTTATCGGAGAAGCAAGAAAAATCCTGGGCAGTGTTGAAGGAATGGATACTTCACCCTTAACAGATTTAGAGATAACATTGAATGCACTTGGTGCATTAGCACCTGCACCACCAAAACTCAGCGTTGACCTGACGGTTGCAAGAGGTTTAGATTACTATACAGGAATAGTATTCGAAGCCCAAGTAGCAGAACTAGGGGGAGAAGGCCAAGTTCTAGGGGGAGGAACATATCGCTTACTGCACCTCTTTGGCCTTGAGGAATTAGACCCCTGTTGTGGTTTTGGATTGGGCTTCGACCGTGTTCTTTTGGCCTTGGAAAAACAAGCAGCAAAAGATGGGCGAGAAGAGGTTGTACCAGGACAAAGTAGCGGCCCTGCAGCTGTTGTCATCATCCCATTCAAGGTAGACCCTTCAGAGGTATTACAATTGGTTGGAGAATTACGGGCCGATGGAATCAGAGCAATTTTAGAATTAAGAAGCCGTAAGATGGGTAAGTCGATTCAATGGGCAGATAATATCGGTGCAAAACATGTAATCATCATCGGACCTAAAGACCTTGAAGCAGGAACATGTGTAATCAAAAGATTAGCCGACGGTGAACAAGTTGAAGCAGCATTAGATGCTGTAGTTGAAGGCTTGGAAAGATTAGGTTAATCATTCCTGTTTGCGCTTTACTGCAACTGCACCAGCAGCAACAGCCGCCATTGCCAAGACTGTAGTGAACCCAGGGGTATCCTCATCTTCCTTGATTCCACCTTCCACTATGTCGAATCCCTCTTCCCATGATACTGGGAGAATTGGCCAGTCGACAGTAGAATTATTTTCTAGGTATAAACGAAATAATGCTTTTTCTCCAGATTCTGCGGAGAAGGGAAAACTCCCCTCCTCGAAATTACCAGAAATGACCATTTCAAAACGGATTTGAGGACTATCTGAGCCTCCATCAAATTCAGTAATATTTTCGTTAACTGGGGCATTTAATTGAATGCTATTGTCGCCATCACGAGTACTTGTTATTTCTTCACGATAGAATGCTTCTGTTCCTCTGTAGAAAGATATATTCAAGTTTTGACATTTGCCGTTGTTATTCCCTGCGCAATCATCAACTCCATTTTCCCATGACCCACTTAACTCAAGTTTGATGTTTCCACCAAAGGCGCCCGCTGAATCGAGCAGGAAAGAAGCCTTCAATGAGGGGTCCATATCACACCATAGGTCGATTTCTAGTAGTCCCCTATCAATGCTTTCTTCCCACCAAGGCTTATCTTCCATAGCACCCATTCCCTCGGAATCATTTGCACCATAGTGATTCCAACATTCTGCGCCATCTGAATAGAGCCTCATTGTCTGATTACCTTCACCACCACGAGGCTGACGTTCTTCCACAGTTGAGTCTTGCATCATTGTAGAAGGTTCGGCTGTTGCTGGAATCATTACCAACATGCTCAACACCAAGGACATGGCTATTGCTCTGCGCATGTAAAGAGCCGGCCGGCCCTGTGCTTTGACTATTTTGATTCAAGAACTATACTAAAAATCCTCATTCAAACTCTTGAAAATGCTTGCTGCCGGCCGGTTTGCGCTTTTGGCGGGTTAATTTCAGAGCCTCGCCAAGAGCATCAGGTGCCAACTTCGGGTCGCGTAGACTCTTGCCGCCAACACCAGTAATTATCGCCATCACTTTGATGGTGTCACCAAATCCAGGGTCTTGTCTTGCACCCCAAATAACATGCGCCTCTTCACTAACTTTACAAGTTAATAAATCAACCACTTGGCTTGCCGCTTCCAAAGTCATGTAAGGGCCACCAGTGACGTGAATTAATACTCCTGTTGCACCAGAAATATCGATATCGAGAAGTGGGTGATTTAGTGCCTCATGAACTACTTCCTCAGCACCGCGGTCGCTCTCACCATAGAGCATCATCGTAACTCCACCATTGGCCATAATGGTACGAACATCAGCAAAGTCAAGATTAATCAAACTCGGCAATGTTATTGTCTCAACAATTCCCTTTACAATTTCAGCGACCAATTGGTCCATGATAGAAAAGGCCTCATCAAGAGGTAAATTTGGAACATAATGCAATAGGCGATTATTGTCCAAGACCAGAACAGCATCTGCAGTACGGCGCAGCGCCTCCAGCCCTTCAAGAGCCCGATTCATGCGCTGCTTTCGTTCGACGTGAAATGGAGTTGTTACGATTCCAACCACGAGTGCTCCAGCAGACTTTGCTTCTTCAGCAACAATTGGACAGATTCCGGTTCCAGAACCACCACCCATTCCACTAGCGATGAACACAAGGTCGGCACCAGTGACGATTCGCTTGATCATATCGCGACCAGCCTCAGCGCAACGACGACCAGTGGAGGGGTCGCCTCCAGCCCCAAGACCACGAGTGATATGCTTGCCAACCAGTAATTTTTGCAGAGCACGAGTATGGTCCAAATGCTGCTTGTCAGTATTGATAGCAACAGTGACTGCACCTTCAACTCCTAAGTGAGTGATTCGGTTCAGAGTATTATTTCCGCTACCCCCGCAACCAACGATAAGGATACGAGGGTCAGGCACGTCAAAACTGTTTAATTGCCCATCGAGCAGGGATGTTGAGCCACCTGGGCCTGATTCAGCATCCTTACGTAACTCGTTAACAAGTTCGTTGAAGGCTTCTCCGTGACCACTCATCGGAATCCCCACTTCCTGTCGCGCCCCACCGCTATCCATTTTACATCCCCAAGATGGCCAACGCCGTTACCATCAGTATTAACGATGATGCCCGAGAATGAAGCGCGCACGATGATTTGTTGACCTGATTTTAGGGGCCACTCCTCCACTCAACAAGGGTTAAACGGAAATGGTCGGTGCAACGCTTCAACCTCGCTTAGCTCAGTTGGTAGAGCTCCTGACTGTAGTTGGAAAAACACACGTCTCTAGCAGACATCAGGAAGTCCCCGGTTCAAGTCCGGGAGCGGGGATTCGTATTGCTAAGTGGTGTTCACATCCCCACTCCCTAGTCGAGCATTCGCTCGTTGCAC
>LWDU01035258.1_pt1 | contig 36939 bp, 36 predicted proteins | sample 727161 | NCBI WGS metagenome assembly LWDU01 (sample SAMN04566230, study PRJNA314399) | hydrothermal vent metagenome | isolation source: deep sea hydrothermal plume seawater | place: Mexico: Gulf of California, Guaymas Basin | collected 2004-07-11 | reverse complement strand
AAAGGTGCATTTCTTAGTCGTTGCTTTCACTACACTGAGTTCGACTCGGCTGTATTGCAGTCTTCTCACAATATTGAATCTAACCGCGCGGTCGTCCTTTGAGGGGACCATTGTCGATCTTTCTTTCATCTATTGTACCAACTTGCTGCTCCAAGGATCCTTTTACATCAAAGTTGGGGGTCAGGTCTAGCTAATATTTGTCTTTCGCGGAAATCTAGGGTCAGGTTTAGCAAAACAATCCTTTCTAAGGGGATTTAGGCATAAAAAGGGTTAGGTTTAGTAAAAATTAGTATTAGTCTGATTATATTCCAGGCAGACGTTATTCGATTTCGGCATGACGTTACAGGTTTTTTGGCATTTTGGATCTTTACAATCGGCCGGCTTTTTTTAGTATCTCCATCGCATCCACAGTCAGGAACTGGTTAGCACCTCCCCTCAGCTTTTCCATTTCCCAGTACACATTGGTATAGCCTTGTTTGTTTTTATTGTGATGGAACAGTTTGCGTTCCATCACCCAGCCTTGCCCTTCGACAAACTTTGATTCGAGCAGGTCTAATGCCTGATTGCATCGGGAGTCTGTGATATATCCCGATAGAGCCCGGATATGTAATCCTGCCATAAAATTATAAAGTCGTGGATAGGGATAGGACATTTTTGCATAGACGGACCGTAGTGGTTTACCGTCTCTTCGTCGCAGGTAGATCTGTCGATCCAATAGAATTTCTGCACAATTGTGGATCGCCTGTTCAATCTCCGGTGAGTTTTATATTGACTGGTAGGCAAGCAAACCTCGCATTCCATAAGCTGTATGAACAATCGTGGGTCCACTGGTATTTGGTTTCTTATTGCAGTTCCATCCGCCATTCGGCCATTGATAGCGAAGCAGGTTGTCACAGAGTTGTGCGGTTTCCTGGTTTGAGATGCCAAGGACAGTTGAAGCATACAGGGCGTTGCCATGAAACGAACCGTGGACCCGGTATTTATCCCTGATAAACAGCGGCCCGTCATATTCCTTTTCCAGATCGTGAAGCCAGTGGTAAACATGGTCTCGATAAGGATTCAGCGAGTCATCTCCCGGTGGGTAGTCGATATCCGCCAGATACTTGAGAGTCGCGTAGATAGTTGCCATACCGTCGCGGTTGCCTACATTGTTCATGGCCATATCGGCTAACAGATTTTGCGCGATAGACGAGTCCCTGATCTCTTCTCTCAAGCGACGCACAGTCGGTTCGTCTGGCTCGTATCCGTGCAAATGTATTCGCGTTTTATACCGGATAATGGGATTCGTCGAGTTGTTTAGCTGGTCTATGATTCCACTAAATTGATGATTCATACTGACCTCAGGTGCGGTTTCACGGGATAGTATAGAGTCATTGAGTGATACTGGCTGGTCTTCGAATCAAACTGCTCATCCAACACCGAATGAGGCTGGTTTCAATCTCGTGGAATAAGTCTAAACACCCGAATCGGTTCCGGCACCGGATCATAGTTTCGCCCCTTTAAAATAGTTAGACGCCTGGCCTTGTCGAATTCCAATTCAGCCGTCATGGAATAGACCTGGTTCTCGATTGAAACCAGAATATCAGGATGATCCAGAACATAGTAAGACCAGGCTGATTCGAGCCCCAGGTGTTCTGAAAACCACTGGTTGATGTCAGCAAATCTGTTTGAATGTACATGAAGCTTCCCGTCGATCTGAAAACAATTGACGCGAAATGATGAACGCTCGCTGCGTTTAATTTTCAGGTAACACGGGTGGTAGTCCGTAACAAACTGCCAGGAACCGGGCGGCGACGCAGGCTCGGTCTCAAAGTAAGTCTCCTGGTCACTGCAGGCAGAGATTGAGCCGATTATAAGCATCAATGCGACGAGATCAGGTTTTGACAAGAGTTACACCTTCTTAGTGGTGAATTTGCGTCGACTCGTTGAGTTGATTAATCATCGACCCCAAGTGACTGCTGCGGACACAAGACCTGGTAACCGAACTCGGTCCGCAGATCACACAGTGGTCGCTCATAGTAGTCATCTGGCGGGGCCCATGGCCACCTTCTTGTCATCGCTTTGGCGTTTCGGCGTACGGCTGGAATCAATCGAATCGTTTGCCACAGTGTCACGATGATACTGATATTCAGAAGTTGTTTCAGGATGCTCTTGGACTCCTGGGTTGCCGTGAAGCCGGTGATGTAGTCTTTGTAGGGAACATCCACACCCCATAAGGTCAACAGGTCATTGATGGCTTCGTTCAGAACACCGGTGTGAGTACCGAAGAACACATGGCTCGCATCATGGTTGCGAAAATAGGCCGCGCTCACAGGATCCTCAATGGTGTTCGGGTCCGAGAGGCCCGGGTTGACCTGGTAGTACTCAGCCAGTCCTTCTCGCAATGTCATACCGCTGTCCTGAATCTGGTAGTCCCCACGCAAGTGCGAGGGAAGGGTACTGTTCATTTGAGGCCTCCTTGACGCTGGATCAGCATTCACTTGTCGCACGTCGATGTTCCAGTGAATTATAGCCTGATACTCTGGAATCCCGCTTCTACAAAAGGCAACTTCCCCGCGACTTGAGCGAGACCAGAAGCTATATACGCTTGCAATGTACTTTGTGCTATATACGGTTGGTAGATACATAACACGAGATCAACAATGAGAGGATAGACATATACCTATTGGATCATTAGTTCAATTACATTGGCGGAGTTACTTCATAGTGCAGAGAAAAGCACAATGCCTGATCACATTGTGCGGCAGGTAGAGGATTTTGTCTCCAGATTAGAGGTTCTGGATTATGGTCCCCGGGCTGCAGCCCACCATGGTGACATTCGCGCTGTTCTTGAGAGAAACGGTAAGGTAATTGGAGTCAATGATCTGCACATTGCTGGACACGCAAGAAGCGAAGGTCTGACACTCGTAACAAACAATCTGCGTGAGTTCAAAAGAGTCGAGGCACTTCGCCTCGAGAACTGGGTTGCATGAAACTGACAAGGGTAACGTTTTTTTGAGGGCAACAGAGCTTGAACAATGTGGATAAAAAGGTCGAACTTTTAAACCGTTTGCGACAAGCCTACGATAACAAGGTTTCAGAAAGGGATGAGGGGGAAATTGCAGTCTGGAAAGTTGCAGAGAGGTCTCGCTTTTTATCTGAGTTCAATGGGGGTACCGGCCGATTGCTTGAAATTGGCTGTGGTACGGGCAGGGATTCCCTATTTTTCAAAGAGAACGGGTTTTCTGTCACCAGTACCGATCTTTCACCGGGCAATGTTGCGTTATGTCAGTCCAAAGGACTTGATGCCCGGGTAATGAGTTTTTTTGATCTCGAATTTCCAACCGCACATTTTGATGCAGTGTTTGCGTTAAATTGCCTGTTACATGTTCCCAGAGAGAATCTGGTAGAAGTACTGCATGGCATCAGTCACATCCTGCGACCGGGAGGACTTTTCTACATGGGTGTGTACGGTGGCGAAGACCGGGAAGGGGAGTTTGATTACGATCGGTACGAACCCAGGAGATTCTTCTCCTACTATTCAGACGAACGAATTATCGAAGCAGTTTCAGAGGTGTTTGAACTGATCTATTTTCGTCACGTCGAGGTAGGCATAGACGGGCATTTTCAGTCAATGATATTGAAAGCCGGTGGTGGAACTCTCTCTCACCACTCCAGATCATCAGGTATCTGAAAGTCCTTGTAAGGATCATCTTCATCGACGACCTCCGCCGTCCGATTATGCAGGTACAACATCACCTCATCATAAGTCTCGGGTATTCGCGCCATGATCTTGCGGGCGACCTGTTCCGGTACAAGATCATAACTCTCGCCTGACTTTACTATGGCAAGAAAACCCTTGTTGAGTTGGGTTTTGTTGAGTTGGGAAATGTAGATCTTCTTGATCTTGTTCTGCTCGGTAAAGTTGTAAGCCACGTCGCCATCCTGGCGCTGGCTGTTTACTTCTATGAGTTGTTTAATTTGAGCCTGCAAGGCCCTGGCTTGCGCTGCCTGGTTAAGCTGCTCGTTTTGTTCGCGGTCACGGTGTTGTTTGTCAGCCAGAGTTTGTTCGGCAGCCTGTTTTACCTCATCTACCTCCACGCCCTGTTTGACACGCATTTGCTGCCGGTGCATGCCTTTTTTAGCCTTACGGATTTGCTTGTCGGTGACGAGGCCCGCACTTTTTAGCTGGTCCTGGAGCGATCCGCCGGATTTCTTTTTCTTTGCCATAGCCCTTGATATTACCGATATCTGAGTATTCACATTATGCCGCAATTATCTCTGAAATCTCAGGATTTAGCTGCGCTACCTTGAGTAGTGTTATGGCAGCACTGCCTGGTTGCTTCCTGCCAGAATCAGCTCAATGCGCGTAACCCAGTAAAAAATTAATAGTTACCCTTGATATTTCGTTGGGGGTCTCTGCGTTGGGGTAATGATCAACACCATGCATAACGTGCAGATGTCTCACTGATGACTTGAGTTTCGGGTACATTTCCAGTGTTAGTGCCAGGGGTACTACACTGTCGTTGTCTCCACTGACGACCAGGGTTGGGATTTCAGTGCTGTTTAAAAATGGAGTCCTGTCTTTTCTGGCGCTGATCCTCTGGCCGAAGGCGCGCTCGAAAGGATTGGCTTGAATATCGGCCCAGAGTGCATTACGAATCTTGTAAGTCAGACCCATATGCAGTTTTTCCCAGGTGGCACGACGTTTGTCTGCATCAGCGGGATCTGGTGTCGGCCACGAAGACCTGATTTCTTCTATCTCCTTAGCAGACGGCGCTTGTCGTAGTCCTCCGCCACCACCGGCGACCATCACCATCGCCTGAACATCAAACCCCGAACCATAATCGTCAACCAGGCCGAGTACGTTTGACACGCCAAGGGAGTGGCCAACAATTGAAAATTGGGAAATATTCAGCGCATCGAGTGAATGTTTGATATCAACCGCGTAACTGTCAGGCGAATAGGCGGCCGGATCAGTCGGGTGATCAGAGCCCCCTGCACCTGGTAAACTGATTGCCAGGGTGCGAAACCCGGCTACCCGGCACCATGTATCAGCACAACGAGGTCGCCGCTTCCCTGTTCAAAGTACTCCAGACGTTTCTCAGCGGCTTTTACGAATGGCATGGGTCGCTCCTTTTATGAGGTTACCACTGGTGGTTTTTACGGATGCCTCAAACGGGTTTACCACTTATTTCTGAGTTCCCGCAGTTTCAAAAAAACTGTTTCAGGGCTGGGGTCATCAGGCAGGTCTGGAAATTCCTGCCGCAGTGTAGCGATAACCGATGAGTTTTGCAGGCGAAAAAAAGTGTTCACTTCCTTCTCCATACCCAGGGTCGAAACCAGCGCTTCATCGGGGTCCTGGTTTTTAATTTCGTCCAGCAATGCTGCCGCTTGAGAATTGTCTGGTTCACGTGACAAGGTAAATTCCAGATTGTTAATGATGTAGTCATGACCAGGATATATTTGGGTACTGTCATCAAGCTGTGATAACTGGCTGGCAAATGTTTCGTAGAGCTCGCTGGGGTGCCCGCCATTGTGGCAGTTACCAGCGCCCGCGTTGAACAGGGTATCACCCGAGAACAAACCGGGTTGATCGGTCTTGGACAACAGGCAAACATGGGACATGGTGTGACCCGGAGTGTCCAGGGAAAGGAGTTCAACTGTCTTGCCGACTTTAACGACATCACCGGCAGACAGACCTATATCTATACCCGGGATACTGTCCACTGCATTTTTGTGGGCCAGCAGTTTCGCCTTTGTGGCAGCAATCACCTTTCGGTTGCCCCCAGTATGATCACCATGCTCGTGAGTGTTTAGAACCTGGGTAATATTCCAGCCGTTGCGTTTCGCGGTTGCCAGACATTTTTCATGGTCCAGGGGATCCACGGCGAGTGCCTCCCCGGACTCAGGGCAAACGATGAGATAGTTAAAATTACGATATGCGTTTCCAGTCCAGATTTGTTCGACGATCATATTTGTCTCCTTTTCGTAAGCCTGTTGCGGTGCTTGTGACAGCGCCTGCGACGGCTCCTATGATGGCTCCTGGGACGGTGCCAGTATAGCGGGGATAGTACGATAACAGGTGCTACCCTACAAACCTCTCGAACAAGCTGCCCCAGAATCTTGACTGTTTACCCGAGCGCATTTCAACCTTGTCAGCCCGGTCACCAGACCATTGAATGGCACTTGCGCCCAGCCAGCGAAGTGGTTCGGGTTCCCATCTGCGCGGGACATCATTTACCCAGGCGAGTCGGGTAATATCGGTTTTCTTTTCGAGTACCAGATCCGTCAGGATTCTGGCAGCAAGGTTTGATGCACCGACACCTTCACCCGTGTAACCACCTGCGGTGCCGATACCAGACTGTTGATCGAATGAGACGGAAGGCCGCCAGTGTCTGGGTACGCCCATTAACCCGCCCCATTTATGGGTGATGCTGTAGGGGCCCAACATGGGAAATAGTTCTCGCAATGATCTTTCGACCTTGGGCAGGTGCGGGTCATCCTCAGGAATGACCGGCTTGCGTTTCGAGCCGAAGTAATAACCGGCTCTGCCACCAAATGCGAATCGGTTGTCAAGCGTACGCTGACCATAAATCGTGACCCGTCGATTGTCACCGAAGGTTTCTCTTTGTCTTAGCCCTATATCATCCCAGACATGATCAGGCAGTGGTTCTGTTGCCACCATCATGGAATATAAGGGCATCAGGTGGCGCTCCTGTCCCTTGATCGAGTCGGTGTAGCCTTCGGTAGCCCGTATTATCACCGGAGCAATTACCGAACCCAGGTTGGTATCCAGTTTGTTTTTTTCGAAACTGATGACCGGTGTACGTTCGTAGATTTTCACACCTTTGGTTCTGAGTACGTCACCGAGACCACGTACCAGCCTCGCCGGGTGAATCGACGCACAGTGGGGCGTATAGACAGCGCCGTAATTTGGGATCATGTTGAGACGCTGTTTCGATGTTGCTTCATCCAGCCAGACGAAATCGCTCTCGGAAAAACCAATCTTGTGTCGCTCAGCCACCAGCGCCTGCATCTGCTTTATTTCAAATGGCTTGGTTGCAATGGTTAATGTCCCGCCCTTGGCGTAGTGGCAGTCAATATTCTCACCCTGGCAAACTCTGCCTATCTCATCAACCGTGTCCTGCATTGCCCGTGCAATCGACAGGCCCTGGGCGGCCATCTCTGGCCGCGTGATCATGGCATCGATGCCCATTGCCCAGCCCATGCACCAGCCGCCGTTGCGACCACTGGCACCAAAGCCCACGGTAGAGGCTTCAAATACGGCAATATCCAGGTCAGGGTTAGCCAGGTTCAAGTAGTAGGCGGTCCACAAACCGGTAAAACCGGCCCCTATTATTGCTATATCAACCTGCCGGGGTAGTTGTTCCGGTGGTTCTGGTCGCTTGAGCTCATCCAGGGACGAAAACCAGAAACTGCCGTTGTCGTAGGGCTCGTTCATCGTGGTTCCATAGGGTTGACTGATTATCAGCAGTGAATGTACATTCGTACCTGCACAAGAGCAACTGTTGCCTCAAGAACCTACAGGAACGACAAAGAGCATCCCGTTGCCGGGTACAATCCATACAACATTTGACTTAATTTGCGGAGTAGCAACATGGCAGAGTTTGACCTGATCATTCGTAACGGCACCCTTATCGATGGTACCGGGGGCCCGGCGATTGCCGCTGATCTGGGAATCAGGAATGGCAAAATAACGTCAATTGGGACGATTGCAGGTGAACCGGCTGGTTCGTCAGCGAGCCCGGAAATAGATGCCAATGGTCTCACCGTCGCACCGGGATTCATTGATATCCATACACATTTTGACCCGCAGCTGTGCTGGGACGGTTATGCAACACCATCCATTGAGCACGGCATTACCACCGTCGTCACGGGGAACTGTTCATTATCTCTCGCGCCGTTCAAAGGTGATGGTGCTGCTCGTCTGGTGGGAATGTTTGGCGTCATTGAAGATATTAAGAAAAAGACATTCGACGCAGCGGTGCCGTTTACCTGGCATACGTTTCCTGAATATCTTGAACATATTAAACCCGGCCTGGGTATCAACGTCGGTGCTCTGATCGGCCACTCTGCCGTGCGCTTATACGTGATGGGAGAAGACAGCCAGCGTCGTGCTGCAACAGAAGACGAAATCAGTGAAATGTGTCAGATCATCGAAGATGCCATGGCAGCGGGTGCCCTGGGGATTTCGTCGTCATATGTGGATATGGACGAGTTTGGTCATCCTGTGCCGAGCCAGTTTGCAGACATCAACGAAAAAATCGCACTTGCCAAAGCGATGGCGAAAAGTGGCCGTGGTATCTGGCAGGTGGTGCCTTATTTCCCTGATATCAATCGGGAACTTGAAAACATCCGGGAACTTGGTGAAATCAGCCTTGCTGCGAAAATCCCTTGTAGCCTGCAACCCATATTAAGCTCGCCAACATCGCCTGATGCAGCAGAATTGATCGCAGCCCTCGAGGCAGAGAAGGTAAGAGGTGCCCGGGTTTATGGGCAGGTCATGCCGCGCTGCTTTGATCTCAACATGCGCCTGTCTGAAACCAGCATGTTGCTCTATGCACTGCCAAGCTGGAAAGCCATTATGGATTTGCCGCGCAACCAGAGGCTGGCAGAATTTTCAGATCTCGACAAGAGAAAGATACTGGTTGATGAAATGAAAAACGCCGCGGGCATGAGTGGTGCACTACCGTTTCTCACCGTAGGCAGTGTATTCAGTGAAGACAACCAGGACTATGTGGGCAGGAGCCTGGTCGAGATTGCGCAAGCAGAAGGCAAGGAAATCGGTGAGGTTATTCTTGATCTTTCGCTGGCAGATGACCTGGATACCGAATTTCAACTTAAGAATGTGATCAATGCCAACAAGGAAGCTGTGGCTAAACTCATAAATCATCCCTTGTGCCATTTCGGTGCATCAGATGCCGGAGCGCATATTACCCAGTTTTGTGGTACGGGTGACACCACTCACCTGTTGGAACATTATGTGCGGGAGACGGGCCAGATGACGTTGGAAAGAGCGGTCCACCGCATGACAGGTGAAGTTGCCGGGGATTGGGGTCTGTCTGATCGCGGCACCCTGGAATTAGACAAGGCCGCCGACATCGTCATTTTTGACCCGGCAACGGTGACCGTTGGGGCAGAGGAGTTTGTCGACGATTTTCCCGGCGAAGCCCGACGATATGTCCGACGATCAGAAGGATATTCCGTGGTGATCGTCAACGGCGACGTTGTGTACAGAAATGGAGAGTATACAGGCGCAAGGCCCGGGAATATTGTCTAAGGAATCTAATTGCCGTTTAGAGATGTTCGGCGTTCCTGGTTTTTAGTATCTGGACTATGTCCCACAAAAATTGAACCAGGTGGTCGTGTTCGGCGCGCAGGGCTGGTATAGGGTTCTGGGGTAGCTCGCTGTGGTTTTATAGGTAAGGCTTGTATCTTCAATTACCAGTACTGTCAGCCAGTTAGCTGATGTACATCAAGATAGGCATTGCACCAGCTGGCCGAATGTGTGAATCAATCATAAAACAGGCCTTTTCTTGCTCGAAGTCAAGAAACTCACACCTAACGAGCTTATTGCGTTGAGGAGTTAACCCTGTTTGTGTTATTTCTATAGCTATCGATCAATGATCAGTTTTATAGATAAAAGCTTTCCTGCAAGACCTTGTGGATGGTTGTGCGACGTGATTATGTAACCATTGATAGGGTCTTTTTTTATGCACGAGAACGGTTCGTGTGTCAGGCAAGTTGATTAATCGATGTTGTTGACTTTACAGACAAAAGCACAAAAGTGAGGACTGCGAAGTTGTTGGTGATTAATGACGGAAAAGCCAGCTTGCTCTAACACCCAGAGCCAGTCCTCAGTTGTATATTTGTTGTGAGCCGGGAACAAACGGTACATCGCGCTGCGAACTGCTTCAGCGCGTTCCGGTGGTGCATCACCCGTCATCCGGTCCAGATAAGCCGGTAATGGCGTCCTGATCCAGTCCTGAAGTAAGAAAACTCCCCCGGGCTTCAGCACCCGTGCCACTTTCTGCAGTACGGGAATAGGTTCAGGCAATACATGCAGTACGGCGACCATTGAAACCAGGTCAACACACCCATCCCCTAAGGGTATTTCTTCGTCAGTAATGTCATGGATGTGAAAACCTGGCTCATCACCCTCGTAATCCACCTCGTTGTCGGCGTACTCGATCATTGCCGCAGTGACGTCATAACCGTGAAGTATTGCATTGGCGTAGCGTGAACGCAGGTCGCGCAGCAGCAGTCCCGGGCCACAACCGATGTCGATCATCGTCGGGACAGGGGACAGGTGCGGATCGATAGTTTCTGAAAAATAATTCCAGAACATGTCGTCAAAACGATCACCATGACTGGATATCATCCGATTAACGAGTTCCTCGTCTGTAACGCCAGCGATTTCCTGATGTGTGGCCATGGTATTATTGATCCTTTGTGGGGGGTTTTTGTATGCCAACAGGCGAAAAGAGCAGGAAGTCTACACTAGCTGACAAAAGAGCCGGTGCTGTCATTGCTATTGATTGTCGTCGTATTAAAGACAATGCCAATAAAAACACATCTTGAAAAACCATGCTATTGTGATCCAGATCAAATTAGCAGTTAGTGGAATCAAATACTCCTATATGGTTCGGCCGTTAGAGTTGGGGAGATAGTTTGTCGACAGGTGAATCTGGATCGGGTGGTGACAACAGTGGTGGCTTGAGTAGCGCCTACGAAGGTCGAGCGCCAATCGGGTTGAAATTCGTTTACGGAGTCGGCGCCGCATCGGAGACCATTATCGGTGTTGCCTTCAACGCATTCAATTTTTTCTTCTACACCAATATCATGGGCGTACCGGGTACGCTGGCGGGCCTGGCGATCACCATTGCTTTGTTTTTTGACGCTGTTACCGACCCCCTTGTCGGTGCAATTTCTGATCGGTGGCGGTCAAAACTGGGCAGGCGCCACCCGTTCATGTTTGCGGCTCCCCTGCCGGTGATGGCCTGCCTGTTTATGATCTATTCGCCTCCTGAAAGCTTTGAGAGCTTTGAACTGTTCTTGTGGTTAACCGTGTTAACGATTCTGATGCGTTCCTGCATGACTCTATTCCATGTTCCGCATCTGGCTCTGGGCGCGGAGTTGTCAGCAGATTTCACGGAACGGACCCGGGTGATGAGTATTAACACACTGTTGGGTGCGCTGGGTGGATTTGGATTTGCCTTTATTGCCTATTCCTACTTTTTTGCCAGTACGCCTGAATATTCCAATGGTATGTTGAATCAATCGGCGTACCTGACAATGGCAATCTCTGCGTCGCTGGTCGGTGGCACTATCATGGTTCTATCAACAGTGTTCACCATGGGCGTTATTCCAAGGTTGCCGCAGGTACCGGAAAATATTCCCAGATTCAGCTTCCACGAGTTTATGCTGGATTGCAAATCTGCCTTGTCGAACCGGAACTACTTCATGTTGTTGATTGGCTACCTGCTGTTGAGTGCGACTCTGGGTACCCGGGCGACAATCGATTTGCATATGAATACCTATTACTGGGAACTGGTACCGGCGCAGATTCGTTACTTTGTTCTATTGGGGCTGGTTGCTTCGGTTATTGGGTTTCTGCTGACGGCACGACTGCATGAAAAATTTGAAAAGAAACCGGTGCTCATCTTCTGCCTTATTGGATTACTGATCTCTGCATCTTCGCCGGTTTTTTTGAGAATTTTTGGTCTATTTCCTGAAAATCACTCAGACGCTTTGTTGCCCAGTTTAATTTTCTTTTACTTAATGACAGCATCATTTGGCATCATCCTGCTGATCAGTGCCATGTCGGCACTCGCAGACATTGCAGACGAGCAGGAATTGATGACAGGCCGTCGACAGGAAGGCGTGTTTTACGCAGCACGATCATTCTTTGCCAAAGCATCATCGGGATTGGGTCACCTGATTGCGGGTATTGCTATCGATATTATTGAATTTCCCGTCGGGGCTGAGCCAGGGACCATTGCAGAAGAGACGATATTCAATCTTGGTCTGATCGATGGGCCTTTCGCGGTTGTTCCGGGTGTCATTGCCGTCGTCTTCTATTTGCAATATAAACTTACCCGGTCGAAGCACGCAGAAATTCAGGCCGAACTTAAGGAGCGTCATGCGCGGGAATCTGGCGCAGGCATTGCCGGAGCCGATGCGTAATTGGAGGCCGGCGGTTCCTGATCGTTCGTTAACCCGGTTTACCATCAATTCGTGGAAAAACAAGCACGGGTGTGTACAGAACCAGGAAAATCAAAAACGCCAGAACCCAGAGCCCACCGGAGACGGTCACGATTACTGCATAGAGTTCGGGATAGACAACGGGTAGAAAGACCCGCAGGAAACAGGCAAGGTTAATCAGGATAAATGCCAGGGTGGTCGCTGTTGATACCTTGAGTGGCCGCCCTGAATGACCGAGGGAAACACGTACCATCATCCCCAGTGTCATACCGCCGATAGTCCCAATAGTGATTGCGTGTAGCGCCGGTTTACCGATAACTGGAAAAAACGCTTCGGCAAAGAACATGCAGAACCCAACCACCAACCAGCCATAAGAGGTGTACAGAATCCAGAGCAGCGGGTTGGGCCAGATTTGAATGGAATACCATTGTCTGATCCGTAGCAGACTCACGCCTGCTGCAAACAGTGCGACCCAGCCAGTGATGTTTCCCGGTTGACCCTGGTAGCCGTAGACAAGGGCAAAGACCAGGCTTGACAGGATTGCAGCTCGATCAAGCCAGGATGACACTTCGGCCTTATATCCCGGAATCGCCGTGCTTGAGAAAAACGGGATAACACGACCGCCGATCACAGTGATCACCACCACTACGAGGCCGACACATGCCCTGCTGGCCATATCTCCCCAGTGTTCCAGGAGTTGCAATGCTTGTAGATGGATAAGCAGGTTACAAATAGTCAGGAAAGCAAACAGGGGAATAAAAAACAGGTTGCGTCGATTATCTGACATAACCAGCGGTAGTCCTATGGCAATCGCCAGTGCGGGTAAGAAAAGCAGGTCAACCACGGCGACGACTCGGGGATCGAAGTAGTCGGTGAAAAAAGGCAGCACGCGACCGAGCAGCCAGAGCACGACCAGTGTTGCAAGGCGGCCATGTCGTGCGGTTTCGAGCCCTGTCCAGTTGCGAACCGACGTGAGTAAAAAACCAGCGATAACAGCGACGGCATAGCCGAATATCATCTCGTGGCTATGCCAGAGAAATGGGCCGTAGTAGCTGGCTGCGGCCAGTTGGCCTTGAAACATAAGCATCCAGCCAAGTACCAGGAATATGGCGCTAAAACCGGCGAAAAGGAAAAATGGCCGAAATCCCAGTTCAAACAACGCAGTTTTCTTCAAGAAGGTTGCTCCTGTTGGGTCGTCACCGTGGCTCGCGTTCTCAGGTCAGAATTGCTCGAAACAGCCCGGATAACTCGTTAGCGTTATCTTCCCGTCGCCAGCCGAGCAATGTTGCCTTGATCGCAGCTACCGTGGCCATGGGTTCATCGAACATGAAGTGATGGTGGGTCGCTGGAATCACGAAACTTGGCAAAAACCCGTTTGAAATCTCTTCGATATAGCCTGCGCTCTGGGCACCACCGTCAGTGCTGTGTTCACCGAGAATTAATGCAGTGGGACATCTGATCCCAACGAACTTGTCCCGCTGGGATTCTCCCATTTCAAGATGATCAAACAAAGCCGGGTCGAACTTCCAGGTCCAGCCTCCCTCAACCTGGCGCAGGGATTGTCGCGCCAGGTAGGTCACCACATAGGGATGTTGGCAGGGTTGCTCCGGCACCAGCCGGAATCGACCCAGGGCAACGTCAATGTCCTCATAAACCCGGGTAGGTCTGGCGGGTTCCTGGCCGCGCTCATCAAATTGTTTCCCCCATTCGAGGAAGTCATCCGGGGGATTTACCGTAAAATCACAAAAAATAATGCCGCCCAATTGATCGCCGAACTGATGCCCGGTTTCCAGAGCGACAAAGCCTCCGAAACTATGAGCAACGATGTAGGGCTTTTCACCGAGATTAGCAGCGCGGCAGACAGCCATAACTTCCCTGGCAAAGGTATTTCCAGTGTACTTCTCACGCCAGCCACTATCACCATGGCCAGACAAATCTATGGAGGCTACCCGGAACTGGTCGGTCAAAAATGGCGCTACAAATCGCCACCATTCGAGGTGCGCGTTGCTGCCATGGATCATGATGATGCCCGGTTTGCCGACGTCGCCCCAGGCGGCGAAATGAATTTTGCAATCGTCGACGATGACTTCGCCATCTTCACGCTTCGATTCTATCGCTCTTGTGAACCATTCTGGTTCCTGCTGTTGAACACTCACACCTTGACCTCTTTTTTTACAAGCGCGTGAATTTACCACAGGCGTTTCCAGTTACCAAACCATGGGCTGAATTGTAGTAGGCTATGGAAATATCTACTCAATAGAAGTTTCCCAGGTGATTATTAGTGACAGGGAACTTTAGCAAGGCAAAAGAGGATGACATGACCGAGACAGTGAGCTACGAAGTTAAGGGACAGACAGCCATTATTCGACTCAACAGACCAGAGAGACTCAACGCACTGGATGAAAATCTCATCCAGGAACTGCGCAGCGCCTGGCGACGCTATGCTGTCAGTGATGAGAAATGTGCGATCCTGTGCGCCGAGGGTGAACGTGCGTTTTCCGTCGGGGCAGACATAAAGAGTCCTCCACTGGAAATGTGGCAGGGTGTGCCTGGCGTGGGTGTTCTTCTCAATAAGCCTATTATAGCGGCGGTGCACGGCTACTGTGTCGGTGGCGCCTATATCCTGGTTCAGATGTGTGATCTTGTCGTCGCGGCAAGCAATACCATATTCAAGTACCCGGAAGCCCAGGTGGGTTTTACCGGCGGCCTGATTGCCGGATGCGCGGTTCGCGTGCCTCACAAGATCGCCATGGAGTTTATGCTGCTGGGCCAGGATCTATGTGCCGAGCGCGCATATGAGGTGGGCATGGTGAATCGGGTCGTGCCACCCGGCGAGGAGCTGCAGGCAGCAATGGAGTATGCAGAAATCTTCGAACGCAGCGCGCCTTTAGTAGTACAAACCATCAAGTCGTTTGTAAACCAGACCCTGCCCAGAGGGCCGAGTGAAGTGTCGGCATTGGCCAGGGACGAACTGCTGGGGGTGTCAACCAGTGCAGATGGTGCAGAGGGTCGACTGGCATTTAAGGAAAAGCGCCCTCCCAATTTTCAGGGCAGATAAGTTACTGACAGACGATTTGGTAAGCTTCTGACGAAACGAATTGGCAAGCCAGCAATTCGAGCAATATGCTGAACAGCTATTTAGGAGAAACAACGATGAAAACAGTGAATCTGGGTGAGTTGGAAGTCAGCGCCATTGGCCTTGGCTGTATGGGTATGTCACAAGCCTATGGTAAGGCCGATCCCGAGGAGTCAGAAAGAACATTACATCGCGCGCTGGATATTGGTGTGACATTTCTGGACACCGCAAACGTTTATGGCATGGGTCATAACGAGAAACTCGTCGGCAGGGTACTTAATAAACGTCGCAATGAAATACAACTGGCGACCAAGTTTGGCATTTCTGTCGAAGACGGTAAACGGGGCATTAACGGTCGGCCGGAACAGGTAGCAAGCCGGTGTGATGAGTCCCTGCAAAGACTTCAAACTGAAGTCATCGACCTTTACTATTTACACAGGCTGGATCCCGATGTGCCAATTGAAGAAACAGTCGGCGCCATGGCTGACCTGATTAAGGCGGGTAAGGTTCGGTATCTGGGTTTATCAGAAGTCTCCGCCAGGACGTTAAGAAAAGCCCACGCGGTACATCCTATTTCTGCGGTGCAATCAGAATACTCACTGTGGACCAGGGATCCGGAAGATCACGTGCTGGGCGCCTGCAGGGAGCTTGGTGTTGGTTTTGTGCCCTTCAGCCCGATGGGCAGGGCGATATTGACAGGGACCATTACCAACGACGATTCCATCGAGGCCGAGGGCGATATGCGTTCGACCATGCCGCGCTTTCAGGGTGAAAATCTGGCTAACAATTTAAAGCTGGTTGAATCCCTTGGCGAGATTGCTGAAAGCCAGGGAATCACCCGGGGCCAGATTGCTCTCGCCTGGTTGTTGGCACAAGGTGATTTTATTGCTCCAATACCCGGGACCAAACGTGTCAGCTACCTGGAAGAGAATGCGGCGGCAGTAGATATTCAACTTGATCCCGGGACCTTGTCTAAGGTGGATGAACTATTCGCGGTGGCGAATGTGTCCGGTGAAAGATATACAGAAGCCGGTATGCGTTCGCTGGATCGTGATTAGAAAGCCACTAACAGCTATCGGGATTCAAGCGGGTTAATTCTCCTTATTTGCGTCTGATTAATTCTACCTGCTGCGGGTCTCCTGCTGGTGTAAAGCCGAAGATCTGGCCATAAAAATCAAGCTCGGAATTCAGCGCTTTGATGTTATTCGCCGGTTGACGAAAGCCATGGCCTTCACCTTCAAAAGGAATGTAGGCCGTTGGGATGCCGTTTTTCTTCAATGCCTCGAAAATCATTTCCGACTGGTTCGGAGGAACGACCTCGTCATCCAGACCCTGGAGAATCAGCAATGGCGCACTGATATTGTCTACACTGTAGATGGGTGATCGTTGCAAGTAGACATCTTTCTTCTCTGGGTAGGCGCCAATCAATTGGTCCAGGTATCGGGATTCGAATTTATGGGTGTCCCGGGCTAGAATTTCCAGATCGCTGATCCCAAAATAACTGGTTCCGGCTTTGAATACGTTTTCAAAAGCCAGTGCTGCCAGTACTGTGTATCCACCGGCGCTGCCTCCCCGAATTGCCAGCTTGTTGCTGTCGACATATTTCTGTTCAGCCAGCCAGCGAGTGCCGTTGGCGACATCCTCGATATCCACGATGCCCCAGTTGGGATAGAGTTTTTTGCGGAATGCCCTGCCGTAGCCCGTACTGCCTCGGTGGTTGACATCAAACACGGCGAATCCCCTGCTGGTCCAGAACTGGATGCTGGGGTCTAAGGTTGAAGATGTGGCGGCGACGGGGCCGCCATGAACTTTGACAATTAACGGTGGTAGTGCGTTCTTTGGCCCGGCGAAGTCGGCGTTGCCGGGGGGATAGAAAAATCCATAGGCTTCTTCATTGTCTCCTGTGGAGTAGGTGATCGCCTGCGGCTCGGACAGGTACTTGGGTTCAATGCTGGGTCCATTCGGCTCGTAGACCTTATGATAGCTGTCATTGTCGAGGTGATAAATGGCATGCTTGCTATCGGGGGTTGATGCGATGAAATATACATTGTCTCCGTTCAGCGTCACCGCACCGGCAGATGAGAAAGGCTTGCCAATATCTTTTAGTGCGCCTGTTGTCAGGTCGAGACGTGCCAACTGGGAAGATCCTTCCCGGGAGTAGGTCAGCAGGATGGACGAATCGTTTTCGAAGGTAAAGCTACCCATTTCAATTGGCTGGTCGATAAGCAATTCGGGTAAGCCATCTTCGTCCACTCGATAAAGCACCCACCAGTTTGACCAGTCAGCTACAAAGTACAATGTTCCGTCACTGGAAAAGGTCGCGCTGCGAAGTGCTGCGCCGGTTGCTGAGCCGTTGGAATCCAGTTCTATGATTCTCAGTTGGGTATCGTCCCAGGGCATATTCGGATGGGACCAGGTGATAAAGGCGACGGATCGGCCATCGGGAGAGAGCGAAGGGCCAGATACAAAGTCAGTGCCTTCAAATAAAATCCTGCCTTCACCACCATTGTTCATGTCGATGGCGACCAGTGTATTCACGGCTTCGCCTTCTGCCCGGTGGTCTTCCCGAACGCAAATGATCTGTTGATGGTTCAAGTCTGCGATGCAATCCATGTACCTCAACCCGGCTGGCGTTAACGCAGCGGCTTCCTGACCCGGGGTTAACTTATAGAGCTTCTGGTCTGTGAAATTGGAATAGTAAATATCATCCCCTGCGATCAGGTATGGCCGCCCGCCATATTCGTGGACGCGAGAGCGAACGCTTAATGCAGGATTAGTCAACGGCTGGGGTTTTTTATGTTGGTCCAGGGCGACTAGCATGTTGCGCCCGTTGTTGGCGGCTCTGGATTCGATAAAATAGAGTGAACCGTTTTCGGCGGTCAGGTAGGCAATATTGTCTGAACTTTCGAAAATCGTCGCGGCGGTCAGGGGTGATTCCCAGGAACCATAAGGTGCCACGACTGGATTGTTATCGTCTTCAGCTTTCATCGCTTTCTCCCTGGAACTGCAGTTCACCAGCAACACAATGACTATGATAATACCTGTTAACTTTGCGATGGCTGTACCTACTTTCGATTTATGGTTCTGGTAATTGGTCGATTAACCCGTATCACTATACGCCATCCACATGTTCTTCGAGAGCTTGTTGGCGTTCAATCGTCCGCTCCTGGATCATGCGATAGGCAGTGTAGTACTTGTGTATGTTCGCGACATATCTGACAGGTTCACGGCTGATCATCCTTGCTGCCATTACTTCAACATTGCCAAACCAGACGTTTGGGTCCAGGCCATTTTTCGCTGCGGCGTTCCTTAGTCGAATGACGTTTGCGGGTCCTGCGTTGTAAGCCGCCCAGCTAAACAAGCGCTGGTCCAGGGGCTTGATATCATCGTCAGAAAAGTAACGTCCCCGAATGAATCTCAAGTATTTGGTACCCGCATGAATATTATCTTCCACCTGGTCTATATTAGGGATAGCGACATTGGGATCACGTGCGGTACTGGGTAGTACCTGCATAATACCTATCGCACCACGATGGCTTCTCAGCTTTTGATTCAGCCTGGACTCCTGGTAAGCCTGGGCAGCGAGAGCTAAGGGGTCGAAGCCATACATATCGCCGTATCTCTCGAACAGATAGAGAAAATTCATTAGTTTGTCCCTTTCGAGCCGTTCGGCAGGGTTATCAATCCACTGGGTGTTCTCGAAATATTTGGTGAAGAGTACATTCCCTAATAATGTGCCTTTCTTGGCTTTGGGCATGAAAGCATTCAGCGCTTGCAGTAGTTCAGGTGAATTTTTTCGAACAGCCCAGCCAACATATTTATCTTCAGATACTTTTACCTGTTCCAGAATGTCGAGATTGGGTAACACCTGTGCCCAGAGTCTGGCCTTGAAATCATCACACACGGTATAGTCGATAATACCAGCATTGACCAGTTCGAGGATGTCTTCAGTCAGTAGCCTGGGATCAGATTCGATGATATCAACCTCTGGCATATCCAGGGTGTTCAGATCGTTGTTTAATTCCTCCAGGTGCTGCACGTAGGAGCTGGAATTCAAAACATAGATCTGCTTACCGCTCAATCCTCCTTTTGAATCTATCCGGGGGGCATTTTTGTATTTGACGATGACTTCATCAACCAGGCTTGTCTGACCCGATACAAAATCAACCAGGTTTGCCCGATCTGGCGTGATTGTCAGTAGTGCGGCGGCGATATCGCCTTCACCCGCAATAAGCGCCGGGAGCAATTGATGAAATTCTACCGGGATAAATTGTACAAACAATTTGTCGGATTCTCGGCGGATACCCTTGTTAAGAGTCTTCATGAGCTGGCGAACCAGTTCCGCCTGGATACCGAGAATGCGACCACCTTCAAGGAAGAAGTCCGTTTGACTATGGGTGACCAGTACACGTATCAATCGGCGATGACGTATTTCGCCAAGATCACCGGTAAACAGTCCAGCGTTTGTATCCTTAACGTTCTCGGGTATCTCTTCGAGCACGCTGTGCCCTTCGTCGCCGGAGGTGACAGAATAACGATTGGTTTGCGCCATGAGCAACGCATGGTTTGCTGCAATCAACAGGGAAAGGATAAGACTCACTACAATCTTCATTGCGTTGAAACTACCTGGGTGTCGTGATGCATATCAAGTTTAATGATTTTTACCTGCAGCGGAAAATTAAATGCTATCTCCCGGTACTACGGGCCAGATGACACAAGTCTACCGCCCAGGGTAAAGTCTGGTAGGCTGCGAGTTGTTTGGTACGAAGGTTAACGTCATGCGTCTGGAAAACGCGGGTGGGCTACTGGTTGGGTTGCTGTGTATGCTGGCGATGCCGGTCACTGCGGTGTTGATTGACCCGCCTGGTGCTGATTCGCGCGGGACTAAACTGCGCCATGATTTGCATGCAGCCTATCTTCAGAAAAAGGGTTCCTATGTGGTGCGTTCCAGTCATATGGACGACGATGGCGTACCGACATATACCAATCGACTGGTCCACGAAGATTCTCCTTATTTACTGCAACACGCGCACAACCCCGTTGACTGGCATCCCTGGGGTCCCTCGGCGTTTGCACTTGCTGTGGAGGAAAATAAACTTGTATTCCTGTCAATCGGCTATTCCACCTGTCATTGGTGTCACGTGATGGAACGGGAGAGTTTTGACAATGAAGATATTGCCAGGCTGCTAAACGAGAATTTTATCGCTATCAAAGTGGATCGGGAACAGAGGCCGGATCTCGATGAAATTTATATGACCGGTGTGCAGTTAATGACGGGTCGTGGTGGTTGGCCCATGTCCAGCTTCCTGACAAACGAGGGCAAACCATTCTATGGTGGAACTTACTTCCCGCCCCGGGATTTTGTCTTGTTGTTGAATCAGGTCAAAGAATTCTGGCGTACCCGACACGATGATTTGTTGCGCCAGGCCGATGAGGTTACCGCTGCAGTTACCCGAATCACATCCGCTCAGAGTGAAGCGAAAGAGATTAATCATGCGGTGGTGAAAAACGCTGTCCAGGTGCTGATAGCCCGACATGACCCGGCGTATGGAGGATTTGGTCGCGGTATAAAATTTCCGCAGGAGAGCAATCTGTTGCTGCTACTCCATGCCTGGCAACGAGACGATGATGAGTCAGCTTTAAGGGTGGCAACAAAAACCCTTGATGCCATGGCTGCCGGGGGAATCTATGACCAGTTTGGAGGCGGATTCCACCGCTATTCAACTGATCGCAAGTGGCAGGTGCCGCATTTCGAGAAGATGCTCTACAACCAGGCTCAACTGGTACGGGCTTACACCAAGGCTTATGAAGTGACGCACGATGCTGCATACAGACGCGTAGTTCAGCAAACTCTCGACTTTGTGCTGCGTGATATGAGTTCTGAGGCTGGCAGTTTTTATTCCGCCTGGGATGCGGATTCAGAAGGCGAGGAAGGACTGTTCTATCTGTGGATGCCTGAACAGATGGCTGATGTGCTGTCCCGTAAGGAATTGGTACTGGTGCAGGATTTGTTTCGAATCACAGACCCGGGTAATTTCGAAGGCAAAAACATACCGACGCTGCCGTCTACCCTCGAAGCATACAGCGTCAAAAACCAGCTCGAACTGTCCCATTTGATTGCAGATGTGGCGCGAATAAGAGGAAAATTGACCAGCAGTCGAACCGGTCGAATTCCGCCATTGAGGGACGAAAAAGTAATTTCTGCCTGGAATGGCATGATGATATCAGCCTTTGTGCTGGCAGCAAGAGAACTGGAGCGAGAAGATTATCTGCAAGCTGCGATTAAAGCTGGTGAAGAGATCTGGTCCCGGGCCTGGTCGAAAGAACACCAACTCAGACGCATCATTCTGCATGATCATGCTTCAACGGCTGCAGGCCTTGAAGACTATGCCTATCTGGGAGAGAGCTATGTTTTCCTGTTTGATGCGACAGCAGATGCCCTGTGGCGAGAGCGGGCTGAACTGTTAGCAGCAGTGATGGTCGAGAAATTTTGGGATAGTGAACGTGGTGGTTTTTTTCTCGCCCAGGTACATGTCGAAGAGCCGTCCATCGCCCGGCCAAAGAGTCCGGCCGATGGTGCTATCGGTTCAGGCAATGCAGTTGCGCTGAACCTGCTGGTCAGGTTGTACGAGCGCAGTGGCGAGTTGCACTATCGGCAGCGAATTATCGACACCATCAATGCTTTCTCTGGTTTAATTCAAGCGTCGCCTGCTAACTTTTCTACCATGCTGCTTGGGGTGAGTGACTACAATCAGGGTTCAGTTGAGTCTGTTCAGTTCAGCAGAGCAGGTCATGTCAAAGCGGTTGCCCGGTTGAAGGAATCCCGGGGTTTTGAAATCAATCTTTCAATATCACCCGGCTGGCATATCAATGCCCACCAGGTAAACCAGGCTGACCTGATTGCCACACGGGTCGAAACCCGTGGTACTGGCCGGACTCTTGATAAGATTGATTATCCTTCGGGGCATCTAAGACAATTAGGATTTCAGGAGGCTCCCTTGAATCTATACGAGGGTCGACTTGTAATATCCGGTGCCTTCAATGAGGGGGCGATGACGGCTTTGCCCCTGGAATTACATTTACAGGCGTGTAACGATGAAATTTGTCTGGCGCCGGAGTGGTTGAATTTCAGATTGTATTCGGACGATACCCCTAGCCAATAAAAAGAGGAAATTAATATGACAAAGGTTCAATTTGGTAGATGCAAAAAATGCAGAATCACTCGGCTATGAGTTTTTGTCCACCGGTGAGCATGTGTTTTTTTATGGGCCGATTAATAACGGGCTGATTTCGCTGGCTGCCGCGGCCGGTGCAACAACCCATATTAAACTGATGAGCACGATTACGCTGGTGCCGCTCTACCCCGCGGCGTTGCTGGCGAAACAGGTCACAGCGCTGGATGTGGTATCTGGCGGCCGGTTCAGTCTGGGCGTTGGTGTTGGTGGCGAGTTTGCAAAAGAGTTCGAAGCCTGCGGTGTACCGGTGAACGAGAGAGGCGCGCGTACGAACGAGGCGCTTGAAGTGATGAAGCGACTCTGGACGGAAGATGAGGTGACCTTTGATGGCCGTTTCACCACGCTCCCCGGCGTCACGCTCGATCCGAAACCGGTGCAAAAACCGCATCCGCCCATCTGGATTTCTGGTCGCAGCGACGCCGCAATGAAGCGCTGTGCAAGATACGGTACCGGTTGGCTGCCCTATATGTATACACCTGAAAAGCTGGCGATGAGTCTGCAAACCATTCACGAATACAGAGAGCAGGAAGAAACCCAGTCACCGGTGTTGCCTGGTTTATTTATTTTCTTCGCAGTCCACGAAGACAGAGACACGGCGATAAAAATGGCGACGGACAGGCTATCGGCGCAGTACAACCAGGACTTTTCTGCCTTGGTTGGCAAGTACGCGCTGGCGGGTAATCCGGACGATTGCATTAAGAGATTAAGGCAGTACATTGATGCCGGGGCGGGCACCATTCTTCTTAACTCTGCTTGTCCCGGTGGCTATACTGCCGATAATGAAAGGCTGTTTGCCGAGAAGGTGCTGCCAGCCTTCAGAACATAGCAACAACTAGGGAGGTCGTGCATGTCAATACAGGAGTTAGGCAGCATCGGGGAGTTTATTAGCTCCATTGCCGTATTGATAACACTGGTCTATCTTGCTCTGCAGGTGAAGCAGACACGCAACGCGACAGTCGCCAGTGCGATGCAGAATAACCGCATACAGTTTCAGAATATTATGCTCGCTAACCGTGATTCACTGATAGCGCCGATTATTATCAAGGCAGACAAGGGTGAAGCGTTAACGGAGGAAGAAGAGTACCGCTTATCACATCACATCAATTTGCAATGGAACCTGCTGTTTTCTGAATACGGTCAGCTGAAGATTGGCTATACCGAGGGCTGGACACCCAGTGACAAACTGGCCCTGACCCGGATATTCCACCGATACGATGGTCGGGCGGCAGTCTGGTGGCAGAAGACGGGAAAGTTGATCTATCCCGAGACGTTTGTGAGACATGTTGAGGAGCACAAACCAAATCCCTAGCTTTGTTCCCTGGTTTTTTTGCTATTTCGTCGCCTTGATCGTTTTCACCACATCCATAAACAGGTTGTTAACTTCTGTGACGTTTAACCCGGCAGCTTCGACATTGTTGACAGTTGCACGATTCATTTCCGGGCCTAGTCTTCGGCTGATTTGGGTCATCAATGTCATCATCAACTTGAAGGGGTAGTACCTGCTACCGGTATGTTCGAACATGAACAGGTTGCCGTCGGGTTTCAACACACGCTTTAAGGCTTTTAATCCTTCAACCGGGTTCGGGACTGAACAAAACGTACAGGATGTGAAAACCTGGTCGAAACTTTCGTCTTCGAAATCCATTTCATGCACATCCATGGCTTGGGCCGTGATTGATCCGTCATAGGCGGCGATTCTGGGCTCGGCAACTTCCAGCATTTTTGGGCTGATATCGATAGCAGTGATCTCCTTTCCGGGGGGGAATGCGGCAATATCGAGACCGGTGCCTAACGCTAAAAAGAGAATTTTGCCGTCCATGTTGCTGAAGAGTTCACGTTTTGCTGGCAGCCATCGCTCCTCGGCACCTTTTGAAGCCATGATGTCGAATGTGGGTGCCGCCTTGTCCCATTTTCTTTGTGTTACCAGGTCTGCCATCGACCAGTCTCCTTTATGTTCTTTAATCTATTTTTTGTCGAGGTTGCTTTCAATCTCAAGCTCATCTATCGCCAGCGAACGGGTTCTGTACCTCTCAGTGCACTATTCAGGATCCAGATTACAACCAGGGAAATCAGCCCGCATACAGCGCCGAGATAAAAGCAATCCGTCGCGCTGAGTTGCTCCATCGCTGCCCACATGCCAACTACCATGCCGGATACCATCCCTGTGAACATCAGAGGCACCATGACTTCCATGGCACCAAACAACACCGAGAAGGGAATCCAGAGGATGATGGCAACCAACATACTCACTGCCATCATCAAAAACATGGCGATCCACATATTCCAGCCGGGGTCGACGATGAGCCAACTGAGCCAGCCAACCAATGCCCCCGTGAGCAGGTTGGCGAACAAGTCGCCGAGAACGAAGTAAAGTCTGTGATCCATGGAGCATGCCTTTTTTCCAACGACGCAGATAGAACGATACCTTATGAAGTTTTGCCAACGTCGGCAAGGTATAAAGCAGACAGACAGTTAACCCGGGATGCAATCTCGGTTATCCTGTGCAATTGATATGAAACTTTTTGGCTACAGTTCGGGGCAGACCAATGATTGAGTTGAAGGTTAATGGGAAGGCATATTCGGTGGATGTTGCACCAGACACGCCATTGTTATGGGTAATTCGCGAAAACCTGGGGTTAACGGGAACCAAATTTGGATGTGGCGTAGCGCAGTGTGGTGCCTGTACCGTACATCTCCAAGGCACTCCAATTGATGCAGTCTGCAGCAGAAGACTGGGGTGGTAACGTATCTGAATTGACCACGAACAATGGTTTATTGATGCATAAAGCCTCCGGCAGGAGCGCACGTTATTCGACCTTTGCTGCCGTTGCTGGTACGAAACAGCCTCCCTCGGAGCCAAAACTCAAGACACCGGATCAGTTCAAGATTATGGGGGAAGACGTACCCCGCCTTATTCCCTCCAAAGTCGATGGCTCGGCGATGTTCGGGATTGATGCCAGTGTTGAAGGTATGAAAATCGCAACGATCAACGCTTCACCGGTTTTTGGTGGAACCGTTGTGACAATGGATGCCTCTGCTGCCATGAAAATGCCAGGGGTGGTTGATGTCGTTAACCTGAATGATGCCATCGCGGTTGTTGCTGATGGTTACTGGCAGGTGAAACAGGCACTGGCGAGTATTGATATCACCTGGAGCAAGACAGACAGCGACGCAATAAATAGCGACAAGGTGTTTGCTCAGTTTCAGTCTGATATTAAGCGGGCAGTCGAAAACGGTGACGCGAAATCTGACGTTAATCTCGGTGATACTTCGAAAGCAATGAATGGTGCCAGGCAGGTTATTGAGCGTAGTTACCAGGTACCTTATCTTGCCCATGCCTGTTTCGCCCGGCAGGACCCCTATCAGTTTCGTCGTGATCTGTTGAAGGATCAGACGCGGCATCGAGAGATTCTTGATCTGGTGGCAAAAAAATCCAATTGGGATAAACCCATCGGCAAGAACAGAGGTCGGGGTATTGCTTTACAGGAATCCTTTGGCACCCTGGTCACGCAGGTGAGACCTATATTATCAATAGCCATGAATCCTGGGGTGGCGCTGGTGAACCCGGTACACCGGGCACCGCACCTGCGCTGGCGAATGCAATTTTTGCTGCCACAGGTACCCGCGTGCGTGAGTTACCAGTATCCAAATATGAGTTCAACATCGATTTCGTGGAAGAGAACGAGGTCTGACAGCTAAGGAGCCTCTGGTGTGCTGTGTCAGGTCTCACGTCGTCGATTCAGAACCGCGAGGACGGCTGCCCCCGCCAGAAACGTCGCGCTGTACACCATGCCAATTGTTGCCAATTCAAAGTTCGGCAAAACGGGTGCCATAAACGCCAGTATGTGAAAGCTCAGTACAATGATCGCAATGTTAAAAAAGGCCAGTTCCTTGGCAATAGGTGTGCTTAGATTGGGGTCAAGAATTCGCAGTAGCAGCAGGCCGCTGCCTGTCGAGCCCGTACAGCAACCAAACACCGTAACAGCCCGCTCGACACTAAAGGACTTCAGGGACCTTCCGTAGGCATAGCAGAGCAGTGCGGTAACCAGGGAAATTGCGATACAGGTAGCAGGGAAAATTGAATGCTCATAATCGTTGCCACCACCATCAGGTCCACAGACGTGCCGGTAATTCTTTTCTGGGTCTCGTTATCGATCAGGTGGCCCCAGCCGACGCGATCAATCAATGCACGCAGAATCACACAAACAATCAGGCCGTGAATAAAAAACAGGTTGTGGCTGAACAGGATGCCCAGATTGACCCCGGAAAGATTTACCTCTGAAGCCAGGGGTTCCACGAACTTGAGGTATTGATCCGTTAATACATATCCCAACGCCAATACAGCCAGGTGAAATGTCAGGGAGTCGACGTTTGCGGCATGGGTAACCTGTACACCGGCAGATTGTCTTGAGCCAGGTGCCAGTATCCCCTTTAGAAACTCGTCATCAATGCGTGCTGTTTTGTTGTGGTGCATGCCTTTGCTGATAGCATACCGGGCAGCAGGCACGCCGACCACAAAGGCCACGACGAAACCGGCGGAAGCATAGATCAAACCGAAATCCGCAGCATGGCTGATGCCAAAGCTATCGCTCCAGATAGTGCCCATGGCCAAAGCCTGGCCCGGCCCCTGGGTGAACCCGTGGGTGGCAATCATGCCGAGAAAATGAGATAGCTCATTGCCTGTCACCTTGTTATACAAGGCAATGACGCCCAGGCCGACCAGTCCTTGCAACACCAGGCTCATCACCCAGATGACAGACAACCAGGTGCCCCCGGCGGCGATGGAATTGCTGCTGTTGGTACGTTCTTTGCCTACCAGTACCAGGGACATAAAGCTCAAGGTAAAAAAGTGGAATGCAAACGCCGTAAAGTCACTGTTCACAAAACCAAAAGACAGATCAACGTTAATAAGGGTAAATCCCAACAAACCGGCAATCAGGCTTGCCGGGATTAAAGCCGACTGGATCCATTTGAATCTCGCCCGGATTGCTACACCGGCAAGAATCAGGCTCACCATAAATGCAAAGGCGATAACGCCTGGAAATGTTGCCGTCATAAAGTGCTAGATCCTCGAAGCCGTAAGTATGATATCTGACATTTGCCAGACTTCCGTGAATCTCGCGTCGACTTGCATCGCTTCTTCATCTTTGCCTTGCTGTTTGAGCGCCTGGACAAGCCCGTACATGGACCAGCCGTTTCGCGGATAGTCCTTCAGGTCCTGCCGATAGACGGCTTCTGCCCGGGCGGGCTCACCTAGTTGCATGAGGGCTTGGCCCAGGGCCTGTCTTGTCGGGTAGTACCAGAAAGGCGGCTCGGTATACGGCAGGCTGTCTTGCAGTTCTACCGCTGTAGCATATTTCTCGGCGGCCCCGGCAAAATCACCCTCGTAAAATTCTATATCCCCTTGTAACAATTCATCTGCGATATCCATGAGCTTGCTCGCCGGGTAGCCACGTTTATCCAGGAATGTCATGGTTGCGTCACTTCGATAGCTTACAAGCTGATCAAGTTCAGTTTTTGCAGCATCACTGTTCCCGTTGGCGGCAAATGCAACACCTCTGGCATAGTGATACATGCCGCGGGAGTACTTCAAGTCTTCAGGAGGCATTTCCTGGTTCATGATTTCCTCCCATTTACCAAACCTGACATAAGAGAGCAGGGGAATAGTATGGAAAAACTCGACCGTCGGAAATTGCCTGATCTGATCCAGGTTCACGTTGCGCGCAACCCTTAGCGCAGAATTGATGGAAAGCTCACTGCGCCCCTCCATCGTCGAGGCAGCCCAGAGAAAGTGAATGTTATGGGGGTAATACAGTGCCGGGTAAAACCCCTGGGCATTACATTGGGCGATGTACTCTTCATCAACGCGCGCAGCTTCAATATTGGCCGTAGACGCATCGTTATATCTGCCAACACGCCAGTATATATGTGCTGGCATGTGAACCAGGTGACCCGCGCCGGGAACCAGGTTGGCGAGTTGGTCCGCCGCAGCCTCGGCACGGGCTGGTTCCGACGAGGCTTCAACGGCATGGATATACAAGTGTAATGCCAGGGCGTGATCAGATTTGCGTTGCAGTACGCTTTCGAGCTGTTCAATAACCTTGACTGTCTCGTCCCTGGGGTTTCCGTCGTCCTTCCAGTAGTTCCAGGGCATGGTGTTCATCATTGATTCTGCGTACAAAGCCGCGGCATCAAGATCATCGGGATACTGCCTGGTCAGATCTCCCATTGCGCTGGCATAGGCCAGGTCCAGTGGTGCACGATCAGTGCCCGGGTCGCCGTTGTATCGTTTCTGCAGCGCTTCGATATAGGCGCGTTCAGCCTCGGTAACGCTGGTTTTTCTTTTAACCGCCTCCTGCAGCACTTTGTAAGCCTGGATTCTTTCTGCATCGGACATAATGACCTGCCCGTCTGAATTGATATTGATGTTTGGCCCGGTTGCCAGTGATTCGCCCCAGTAGCACATGGCACAGTCCGGGTCGAGCCGTTGTGCCGCCTTAAAACTGCGTATGGATTCAGCATGATTGAACGCAAAGGTGAGGGTCATACCCTGGTCGAAAAACTGTTGCGCCCCCTTGTGGCTGGTGGTGATGGGATGGTGAAAATTTCCCATACCGGCAAACAGTGGCGCACCGGCTTCAACTGCTAGCGCTACTTCCCTGTCGGATGAGGTACAGCTGCTGAGTGATATTGCAATGATTAGGTTCAGGACGACGATTATTTTTTTCATTTTGCTTCTCCTAAAACGATATTTTACAACTAGTTGGTGCCCTGGTTAACGGGCGCATCAGCAATCTTCAGCAGCTGTTTACCCATGTTTTTGCCCTCGAACAAACGCAGGAATGTTTTCGGCGTATTCTCAATACCTTCCTGGATATCCTCTGCATGCTTTAGCGTTCCGTCCGCGATCCAGCGACTCAGGTTGTCAATGGCTTTAGCCGCCTGGTCAAGATAGTCAATAACAATAAAGCCCTGCATGCTGCAGCGGCGGATCACGAGCTGCATGTAGTTTTTTGGCCCCGGGGGAAGTTCTGCCTCGTTGTACGAGGAGATGCCGCCGCACAAGACAATGCGACCATTCTGCGCCATGTTCAGCAAAGCAGCATCGAGAATCTCGCCGCCAACATTGTCGAAAAACACGTCGATCCCGTTTGGACATGTTTCCCGCAAACGCGCCATCACGTTTTCTGACTTGTAGTCAATGGCATCATCAAAGCCCAGTTCACCGGTTAGCCATTTGCATTTGGCTTCGCCACCGGCGATACCGATGACTTTTGAAGCGCCTTTAATTTTCGCGATCTGACCAGCAACGGATCCGGTTGCACCTCCCGCGCCGGAAACCACTACAACATCATCAAGCTTGGGTTTGCCAATATCCAGTAAACCGAAGTAGGCGGTTAATCCTGTTCCTCCCAGGGCGCTTAACACAAGATATGGCGGGATGCCTGCCGGTATCTTGTTAACTCCGCCCATAGGACCGGGTTTGCCATCGTTAACAGCATACTCCTGCCATCCCATGCTGCCAGAGACAAAGTCCCCGGCCTGGAAATTTGCATTGTTGGACTCGATCACCTGGCCAACGGTACTGGATCGCATCACCTCACCGATCTGCACTGGTGGCACATAACTTTTAACATCATTCAGCCAGCCGCGCATGGCGGGTTCAAAGGCGAAATAAAGATTGCGAACCAGGAACTCATCTTCAGCCAGGAGCTCGGCGACAGGTGTCTCGACATACTCGAAGTCACTCTCTTTCACCATCCCTACCGGGCGGGATTTTAATTTCCATTGGCCATTCATTCGGTTCGACATATTGTCTCCTTGGGTTTTGTAGCTTGTCGTCTTTGTTCTTGTATTGGTTCTTGTATTGGTTCTTGTATTGGTTCTTGCTGATTTTCTTGTTTGCCTGATGTCTTACTGGTGTGAAAAAATGCATCATCAATCATGGAAATGGTTTCACCAATAGCCGCTGCTGCATCCAGGTACCCATCAACATAACATCTACTGCGATCAAAATGCATCACGGGTCCGTTCAGCGCTGGTGCGACCACGTTGTTCCAGGATGGCCAGGCCGGAACCTGTGGGCCATTTGGGTCGGCGCGAATGATGAAATTAGTCATTGACTGGCGCATCGCATCTGCGAATGCCTTGATTTCCGGGTTCGCTCCATTAAATTACCGGTACGGCCGGTTTACTGGTGTATAACGGGCAACTTCAAGTCAATGTCAATCGTGATGGCCGAATTATGAGCGTCAATAACTCTTTTCTGTCACGAATAGCTGATTCTGCAGGTTCAGTGACGCCAGTTCTAAATGCGCTGGATGCGGTGATGAAGGTTGCGAAAAACCTGGGTATCGAGCTTACTGCCAGGGCACGTGTCATCCAAAATCCCACTGGTGAAGAGTCGACGATCTGGTTATAGATATTGCCGTTGGTTCGAAGGTTCAGCATTTATCGGCGTGACACCAGAACGTCTGGTAGATACCAGAAGCGGCATTGGCGCACCGGTAGCGAAGGTGACTGACGATAACCAGTTGACGATTGTGGTGGCGGGTCTTAGCGTCACAGACTCATCGGGTGCGCAGACAGTCGTGCCTTCCGGGGTATCTGCGGTAGCCTTGAACATGACGGTGGTAAACCCATTAGCGCCGGGGTTTCTGACGGTTTGGCCTTGTGACGCTCCGCGGCCATTGGCATCGAATGTGAACTACAACGAGTCACAGGTTGTAGCAAATGGTGTCATCGCGCCGGTTAGTGCCGATGGTACTGTCTGCGTATATTCGCTATCTTCGACAGATGTCGTTGTAGACTTAGCGGGTTGGTTCTCTGACAGTGCCTTTAAGGGTGCCACACCTACCCGGCTGGTTGATAGCCGCGACGGTACCGGCAATCAGATGGGTAAACTGACATCGTCAACTCCGATTACCATTCCTGTTCGAAACATTACCCTTGATGTTTCGGGACAACCGGAACTGGTACCCGACACAGCGACTGCAGTGTCGTTGAATGTAACTATCGTTGATCCCGACAGTGAAGGATTTGCCACCGTCTGGCCTTGCAGCGCTGCTAGACCGGCGACATCGAATTTGAATTTTACGCAAGGGAAAGTGGTGGCCAACAATGTCATTGCACCCATTGGTGATGGGGGTTCAATCTGCGTGTATACCAGTGTACCGGCGCACCTGATTGTTGATATCTCTGGCTGGTTCAATGGTGGTGCAACAAATATCTTTATTGGCACCACGCCAAAACGGTTTAATGACACGAGATCTGGACAAGGCTCAGTCCCTTTATAGGTTTTCCCGGTAGCGAAGCTCCGGGAAATCTGGAATTGTCAGATTATATTTCAAGCCCAAGTGACCTCTGGTAGACTGCGCCTCCCACAGTCGAAGCATTCAGATTGTCGCAGTCCCCGTACTACCGCTGGTATATAGTCGCCCTGACCCTGGTTAACCAGGCGATCAGCATAGGCATTTTAATCTACAGTTTTGCATTGTTTGTTGTTCCCTGGCTGGATGCCTTTGAGATCAGTCGCGGGGAAATGATGCTGGCGATTTTTCTTTTGCAGGTAACGGTCGGCATTACCAGCCCTTTGCTGGGTCGTTTCCTGGATGTGTATCCTGTCAGGCTGCTGGTAGTGATTGGCGCCTTGTCCACGAGTATCGGATTGTTCGCGTTGTCGCAAGCCAACGAGTATTGGCAGGTGGTAGTTATCTATGCCACCTTTTTGCCGGTGGGTATGGTGCTCTGTGGAACCCTGTCTTCACAGACTCTGGTGAGTAAATGGTTTACCGCCAACAGGAGCATGGCCATTGGAATATCTGCAATGGGGACCTCGATAGGCGGGTTTGTGTTTCCGCTGATTATCGCCGGGTTAATGGACGACTACGATTTAAAAACCACGCTGTTGTTTCTTGGGATTCTTTCCTTTGTCATTCTGGTACCAATAAACCTGATTGTACTTCGTGTGCAACCGCCCGAAAGAGAGGAAGCTGATGCAGGAGCCGAAAGTATCGACCAAATGGTATGGACCAGTCGCGACATACTCTCAACGCGAATGTTCTGGATACCCGTGATTGGTCTGATTCCAATCAATGCAGCCTTCGGCGGTGTGCAGTTTAACCTGGGTGCCTATGTTGCTGACCTGGGGTTTGAACAGCAGGCTGCGGCGCAACTAATATCCATTACGTCGGTTAGCATGATTGTTGGGAAGTTTCTCTTCGGTGGCCTGGGTGACCGTGTCGATCATAGAAAGCTTTACTGGTTTATGGCCATCTTGCTTTCGGGTTGTCTGCTCTTGTTACAGGGAACACCGTCCTGGACAGCGCTTGTCCTCGCCGTGATACTACAGGGACTGGCAACGGGTGGTGTGATGCCGATGATGGGGATCATGTACTCGAGCCGGTTCGGGACCTTGTCATTCGGCAGGGTGCTGGGTTATGTCAATATGTTCCTGATGGTAGGGAGTTTCGGTTCGATTCTCAGTGGCTGGTTGTTTGATATCTTCGAATCCTACGACTATGCCTTTCTTACTTTTCTGGTGATGCTGTTGCCTTGTGGGATTGCAATGAAATGGTTGCCCCAGCCCCGCTCAATGGTATAGCTCAGGGTTGTTTAACAAATAAGCAGGGCCATGGATCGCGTTAATGGACGCATTCTCTCCATAAAGCGCTTGCTTCATTTTGCCGTAGACTTTCCTGTTCGCACCCAATCGTGCCAATTCTGCAGCGCGACGGGTTGCTGCCTGCATTAAGTTATCCAGAGGTTCGATTTGTTGCACAACACCTGCGGCGAGTGCATCAGGGCCCGCCCAGCGTTTAGCCAGTTGTACGGTTTCAAAGAAAGTGTTCATCGGTAATTTGTGGCGGAACAAGGCCAGCTCAGGATTTGGAATGACCATACCAATCTCAACTTCATTGGCGCAGATGAAACCCCGGTCACTGCGCATGAAACGAACGTCGTGACATAGTGCTGTCATGAACCCGGCTCCGAATGCGTGACCGTTGACCGCTGCCAGGGTCGGTAACGGGAAAGTAATAATGCGGCCCATCAGTGCCATAAACTCACTGCCAAATGCGGCGCGATCACCGCCCCGGTGTTCGCCTTCTGCGGCTCGCCATTCGAGATCCAGACCATTGGAAAAGAACTTCTCTGTGGCTGATGTGGTAATGAGTGCAGCGGGGCCTTCCGATGCCTCGACTTCATCCAGCGCCGCGCTGAATTCCCTGACGAATGTCGTATTCCAGCGATTCTCGCCGTCATTCATGGTGAGAGTAAATACTTCTCCTTCCCGGGTAAGATCAATCACTTTGGTACTCCTGTCACATTTTTGCCGCTGAGCTTACCGCAGTTGAAGTTTGATTTCAGGGTATAATCAGCTGTTACCAAAACCCCCTCGTTTATTGCGTCCCGCCCCTATGGGAACGCGTCGTACTTATTAGCTTTCTTCCAGTTTGGCTCTACTTTCACGTTATACGCAGTCGTGATTGGGTTGATGTTCGCTTCCCTGAAAGTGCACTATGCCCTGACACTCGCATTGTCACTGGTTGCCACAGCAGCCTACTTAAGATTGTTTATGATCGGTCACGATTGTGGGCATGGATCCTACTTACCAAAAAAATGGCAGAATAATTTGCTTGGCAACTTTATTGGAGTGTTGGTAAACACACCCTTGCAGTATTGGGCACGTCAACATGCCAAGCACCACAAGACCACGGGCAATCTGGATAAGCGTGGTGAAGGCGATGTAATGACTAAAACGGTGGCTGAATTCGAAAGTTCGAGCGCCTTTGATCGGGCCTGTTATCGCTTTTATCGGAATCCGATTTTTATGTTGCTGGTATCCGCGCCGGTCCATTTTGTAATCCTGCAACGACTTCCACTGGGCCAGCAAATATCCACCCGGGATGGCTGGGTTAGTGTCATGGGTACAAATCTTGGCATTGCAATTTACTACAGCACAATGATCTGGTTGTTTGGGCTGGTGCCGTTTTTGATGGTGATGGGTCCTGTTGTTATGTTGTCATCAGCAGGCGCGGTGTGGCTGTTTTATGTTCAGCATCAGTTTGATGATGCCTATTGGGCTCGAAATGAGACGTGGACATATCATGATGCGACGCTACAGGGGAGTTCGTTTTACGACCTGCCTGGATGGCTGCACTGGGCCAGCGGTAACATTGGTTACCATCACATCCATCACCTGAACCCCCGGGTTCCTAACTACCGACTCCCTGGTTGTTACAGGGAAAACCCGGTGCTGCAGAATGCAAGAAATCTGGGTCTTACTGACAGCCTTGGTACCGCGTGGCTTGCTCTCTGGGATGAAGATGGAAGTCGGCTTATATCGTTCGGTGAACTTGCGCGGCGTTAACCTGTGGCCAGGACCCTGGGTGCCCCGGTCAGATAATTTCTGTTACCAGATTATCTCTAAAGCCAGATCCGCTGCAGAGTCATGGAACACTTGATCGTTGGTGATGATGGGCAGATCTCTGAGTTTTCCCTGGGCGATGATCATGCGGTCGAAAGGGTCGCGGTGATCGAGCTTGAGGGTACCCGCCAGGAGAGCATCTTTAAGTGTGATATCTATCGTTGCTATTCGTGCTCGCTGAAGCAAAGAGGGCAGGTCGTTTATGATTGAATCGGCCTCTGGCAGTTTGCCAATACGATGTTTGGTGCCTATTTCCCACGCGGAGGCTGTACTTATCAGTAGTGAGTTGCGGCTGTTTCTGATGATGGCCGTCGCTCGATAGCTTAGGCGCCCGCTCTTGAACAACCACCAGAGTAGTACATGCGTATCGAGTATGTAAGTGTTCACTCCCAATGCGTTAATTCTTCATCAGGCAACGGCTCGAAGAAGGCATCTGTAAGATTTCCCTCGGCGATACCGGGAACTCGATCTTCATAGAAATCCAGTGGTATCAGGCGCGCGACGGGTTTTCCGGCTTTGGCAATAATGATTTCCTCACCGGCCTCAACACGTGAAATTAACCTGGATAACTGGGTTTTGGCATCATGGATATTAACAGTATCTGGCATATGGCGTTAAATTTTAGGACTTAGTCTTGTAGCTTAGTCCGATCGAACGGGAAGTTCAACGCATGCCATGATTTCTGCCCGTATCTCAAAAATGCTCAATAATTTCACCAACCTCAGCATTCTCGTCGATTCTTAAATCGACCTTGCGATACAGGTGCACAGAGCCTTTAACGATAGAGCTCGCATCAATTTCCAGTTTTGGCCTGCCTTCTTGATTGTTAAACCAGCCGCGATTCTTTTCGAAGACAACATCACCGGATACAAGGCTGCTTTGCAGGATTATGTCGCCGTTAACCGTAGAGACGTTGTTACCGACTTCGGTTGACCGTAATCGAATGGTGCCGTTTACCGTCGTTACGTCATCTTTCACCCGGGACCCATTTTGCAGGCTGATACTGCCGTTCACGGTGACCAGGTTTTTCTCCACAGTCAGGTGTTCACCTGCCCGGATACTACCGTTGACTGTTTCCACGGAATAAACAGAGACTTCGTCATGGATACGAACTGAACCGTTCACCACATGTACGTCTTCAGCGGTGCTGCTGTCCCGCAGGGTTATACCGCCGTTGACTGATTCGATCTGGCCAACGGAGTCGCCTTGCTCTATGTCGACGCTGCCAAAAACCTTGTCGATATTCTGGCCATCCCGGTAGTCGTGATGATCGTTGTAACTGTGACCGTAGTCCCAATCGTCAGGGTCTACCTTGATGACACAGCCGCCTAACAATAGCGCAGATACCAGTACTGCAACGAATCTAGTTGCTGTGAACGGTGCTGAGAAATGTCCTGAATAATGTGCGGCAGAAACTTTTTTTGCTGACCCTGTTGTTATTGATGGCATACTCACTGGCATACGGTTCTCCCCCCCCCCCAAAATGTGGTTGATGTCTCTTAGACGGGCCAAATCATGAAAAGGTTTAACTCCCGTTTCCCCTGCCCATGGATGCTTGTACTATGCTGCCAGAGCTAAAACTCCAGAGGCAGGCTCAGGTAATTTGCGAAAGTCCTGTCTCTTTGTTGAATCAATATTGGGTCATAGCCGGAAATCGATGCAGCCAGGACACCCCAGGACTTGCGTAGTCCTTCCGGCATCGGATTTTGCTCCGGGGGTAATGCTTCGAGCATATTGGAAAAATATGCCCAGTAAACATCAGCGGCCGTTAGCTGGTTGCCTACCAGGTGGTCTGAACCTTTGTCCTTTTGGGCTTTAATATGGTCAGCGAGATAAGCCAGAAAACTTTCAATTTTATCTTTTATCGATTCTGCAGCATCCGCCTCGAACTGATACTCAGCGTACATTGGATTTTTGACTGCGGCTTCCGGCCCAATGGCCATGTATCCTGCGTTTAACATAAGCAAACGGGCATTCCATGCCAGCCCGGTATC
>LWDU01039423.1_pt1 | contig 36947 bp, 38 predicted proteins | sample 727161 | NCBI WGS metagenome assembly LWDU01 (sample SAMN04566230, study PRJNA314399) | hydrothermal vent metagenome | isolation source: deep sea hydrothermal plume seawater | place: Mexico: Gulf of California, Guaymas Basin | collected 2004-07-11 | reverse complement strand
ACGAGGGGTCTCGATGGAAGCCACGTTTCACTCATCTCGACATGCGTGGGCCACGAAAGCAGTCAGCGCGGGTTGGGATTGGGAATCAATTCGGAACCAACTCGACCATCACAGCGCGGCGTTCACTGCGGGTCGGTACGCGCACCCCGTCGGGCGGCACCTGGATCCCGATGTTGGAATGCTCACACCGCTCACAAACCGCTCACGCCGCTCACAGAGTGACACTTTGGAGGATATGGACGATGATGCAAGTGATGGAAATGATTCAGAGAATGGAGCGCGAGACCGGGCTCGAACCGGCGACCCTCAGCTTGGGAAGCTGATGCTCTACCAACTGAGCTACTCGCGCGCCGCGGCTGAAACTAGAGCAAGGGCGGTGAGTTTGCCAATTGTCACTGTTCATGCGATTAGATGAATCGGGCGTTTGACGACAATTTCACGACAACCAGACTTCAACGCAAATCGTTCCGTCTCGCATAGACCACGGATCGATTCCGGCGAAGAGCCGAAGTCAAGCGACCTTGTACACCGCCGCTACGCCCTCGATGGCCACCTCGACGATGCGCTCGAACATTTCTTGAGCCGGGGGCGGGGCCTGCGAAAGCGCGTCGCTGAGTGTTGGGAAGTTTTCGGCGCCTAGACTCCCAACGTCTTCTTGCAGTGCCCGAAAATGATCGGCGATTTCCGCATCGCCGAGGCGGGAGATCAAGGAACGGACCACCAATGTCGTCCCAAGATTCCAGACTTCGATTGCCTGGTGGGACGTAAAACCCGCTGCAACGAAGAAGGAGACAAACGACTCCATGAGGTTCAGGATGCCTTCGCTCGGCTCGTCGTTGAGTCGCGCCCACGACCCATTGATCTCCGGCTCGAGAGCGGGACTCGCTGAACTCAGCAACCAGCTTCGGTACCCGAGCAGACTGGTTCGGAAGTAGCTCCGCCAGTCATGCGTGTCCACCGTTGGCATATTTGTGACACTCTCCTCCGCGATCGCCCCGAGCAGAGCGTTCTTGCTTGGAAAGTAGTGATAGATCGACTGAGGCGAGACCCCGAGTTCATCTGCAATGGCCCGAACACTGAATTTTGCCATGGCAAGGTCAGCCGCGGCTTCGAGGATCATTTCACGAGTGATCGTGGCCGGGCGTCCTCGTTGACGCTCCGCAATTGGGCTTGCCATTTTGTATCTCCCGAGAGCGTCTGGTGCATCTTTGTTCTCAGCGGCGAAAAATTCGACAGGGCTTCCGCACTTTTAGCTCAAACCGCACGCTACGGAACCGTGTTCACCATTTTCTGATCGAATAAATAAATCGCGCATAGGATGAATTCGCCCCGTCTTCGCCAAAAGTGCTGATAACGGATGCTATGTCAAAATAGGGGCCAGGGGGAGAGGGGCCCCGGCTGCCGGGCGGACCTCCCGCTGGGCAGCGATTGGATCGAGGGCTAGAGCACCGACATGTTCGGCCAGTTCGATGTCGGTCGCAGCTTGCTTCGCATCGTGCCCGCAGCAATCGCAGAAAAACAATAGAGACCGACCAAGGCGTCACGCCGAAGTTCACCCCGCCTCATTCCGAACACTCGGGACTAGGGCGCGCGCTCTTCCTCTGCTTCATCGATTTCGACCGTGATCCCCGGCGCACTCGTGGCTTCGCGCTTGAGCGAGACTTCGACGCGCTCGGGGGACAAGAAGTCTTCGCCGTCCTCGCGTTCGGCAGTGCGCACGATGATGAGTTGAGAGCGGTATCCCTCACGCTGTACAAAAAGCGTGTGGTCTTTGTTCGCCGTCAGCTCGACCGATTCGGGAAGCTCATCCAGTCTTTTACCGTCGACGAAAAGAACCGCGGGCTCGGGGCTTACCGAAAGTCCGATCATCTGGGTTGGCGCGCACCCCGCCAAGGCCACGATCAGAACGCAAACCCCGACAGCGGCAGGGCCGACGCGCCCGAGGCACCAGGGTCGAGCCAAATTGAATGATTGCATCGAGAATCCACCTCGGTTCGGGTTGTGGTTCGGATGGCGATTGTATTTCAGATTCCGCATCTCCGCGCGGTCGCGCCCCCTCGTGCAAAACACAGCGCATCACAACCGTGGCTTCAGCGAATCGAGACGATAGACTCAGCGCCTCCTCTCGTAAAAAGGCCAAGCATGAAGCCCGAATCTCGCCCGAATCGTCCACAATTTTCCTCCGGCCCGTGCGCAAAGCCACCCGGATGGAGTGCCGATCAGCTCGGCCGCGCACTCACCGGTCGTTCCCATCGCGCCGGTCCGAGCAAGAAGCGACTCAAGGCGGTGATCGATCGCTCGAAGTCGATCCTTAGCATCCCCGCCGATTACCGCCTCGGCATCGTGCCGGCTTCGGACACCGGCGCAATTGAAATGGCGCTTTGGTCGATGCTCGGCCCTCGCCCGGTTGATGTGATGGCGTGGGAAAGCTTCGGCGAAGGTTGGGTCAGCGACATCCAGAAGCAACTCAAGCTCGATGACGTCACGCTGCACGCGGCCGACTACGGTGAGATCCCCGACCTCGCAAAGGTCAACTTTGACAACGACGTCGTCTTCACCTGGAACGGCACGACGTCGGGTGTATGTGTGCCCGACGGAAACTGGATCCCGGACACACGCGAGGGTCTCGTCTTCTGCGACGCCACCTCGGCCGTGTTCGCAATGGACGTCGCGTTTTCAAAACTCGACGTTGTCACCTGGTCATGGCAAAAGGTGCTCGGAGGCGAAGCAGCACACGGCATGCTCGCGCTGTCACCTCGCGCGGTGGAGCGCCTCGAAACTTTCACTCCGGACCGCCCGCTCCCGAAGATCTTCCGTATGACCAAGGGCGGCAAACTCATCGAAGGCATTTTCAACGGGGAGACCATCAACACACCTTCCATGTTGTGCGTCGAAGACGCGCTGCTCTCGCTTGACTGGGTCGAGGCGAACGGCGGCAAAGAAGGCATGCGCGATCGCTCGACGGCCAACTTGCAAGCCATTGCGAACTGGGTGGAGCAAACCGCCTGGGTCGATTTCCTCGCCAGTGACGCCGGGGTTCGTTCCTCGACGTCCATCTGCCTGCAAATTGTCGACCCATGGTTCACCGCCATGGAAAAGGCGGACCGCGCGGCCACCGCCAAAAAGCTCAGTGCGCTACTCGACACAGAAGGCGTGGCCTACGACATCAATTCGTATAAGGCGGCCCCACCCGGCTTGCGGATCTGGGGCGGTGCAACCGTCGAAACGACTGACATTGAAGCGCTGCTTCCGTGGCTCGATTGGGCGTTCGCCGAAGTCAAGGGCTGAGCTGCAAGCGCAGCGTGACAACCGTGTCGAGGTGCGTTCAACCATGGACAAAGCGACGACGCTCGAGGTTCGATTGGAAATCGCCAAGCGCGTTCACAGCGCGACCCAAAAACTTTCCAGGGAAGTCTCCGCGCTTTCGTTCGCGGCTCCCGTAACCCACGTCTACAACCCGCTCGTATATGCGAAGCGCTCCCATGACGACTACATCGAACGCTATGCGCACAGCAAGAAGCGCGTTGTCTTCCTCGGAATGAACCCGGGTCCGTGGGGCATGAGCCAAACGGGGGTTCCATTTGGAGAAGTGAGTTGGGTGCGCGATTGGTTGAAGATCGAGAACCCGGTCGGCAAACCCAAGAACCCGCACCCCAAACGACCGGTCACTGGGTTTGCCTGTACGCGTAGTGAAGTCAGCGGCAGCCGCGTATGGAGCAACATCGCCGAGCACTACAAAACCCCGAAACGCTTCTTTGCAAAGCACTACATCGCCAACTACTGCCCTCTTGTTTTCATGGAAGAAGGGGGTCGCAACCGCACACCGGATAAGCTGACCAAAGACGAACGAACTCAGCTGTTCGAAATTTGTGACCGTCATCTCGCACGGTTGGTGGATGTGCTCGAACCCAAGTGGGTAATCGGGATCGGCGCCTTCGCGAAAAAGCGCGCCGAGGAAGCGCTGGGGACCGACGGCCCGCAGATCGCGTCGATCTTGCACCCTAGTCCGGCGAACCCTCGCGCGAACGCCGACTGGTCCGGAATCGTCCAACAGCAGCTGTCCGATCTCGGCTTGTGCAAATGCACGAAGTAACCGGCTTGTCCCTTAAAACTCCCCGTAAATCTTCCATTTAGGCGACGTCGATCGGGTGGGGTTTTTCTCAATCTGGCGTTATCGTCTGGCCCGCACGGGGGGATCGAGAGAAGTTTGCGCGGCGTGGATCATTGATCTGCCCGTAAGCATTGACCAAGACATGCTTTGTTCCCAGACCACAGAATCCAACGCATCGCCGCGCACTATCGCGCGCGGCGCCGGTTTGAACCCTGAATATTGAATCCAGAGAAAGGACTCACAAGATGAAACGCGCTGGTTCGTTCGACTTCACTTCCACTGACTTCTCCGCAAGCATTGCCAGGCAGGCGCGGCGTCCGCGCTTCCAAGTCTTCGCAACAAGCTTGATCCTCCTTTTTTTCGCGACCAGCTGCGAAGCCGCCGACGCACCCGGCACCGTCAAAAGCCCGACTGGCAAGAAGGGCGTTGAGGCGATTGACGAATTCATTGCCGGCGCTCCGATCTACAAGGGCGACAACGACGGTTGGAAGCAAAAACTCCCGACCCCTCCGCAAGTCGCTTTCGATGCGAGCAAGACGTATTACTGGATGCTCGAAACCAATTTCGGCTCCATGAAGATCGAGCTTTTCCCAAAGACAGCGCCGATGCATGTGTCGAGCACGATCTACCTGACACGCCTTGGCTTCTATGACATGGTGAAGTTTCACCGCGTGATCCCGGGCTTCATGGCCCAGGGCGGTGATCCAACCGGAACGGGTCGCGGAGGCCCGGGGTACAACTACGCAGGCGAATTCAATGAAGGCGCTCCCAAGCACGACAAGTTGGGAACGCTCAGCATGGCGAACGCCGGCGCCAACACTGACGGCAGCCAGTTCTTCCTCACGTTCCGGGACACGCCCCACCTCAACGGACGCCACACCGTATTCGGCCGCATTTCGGACGGAGTGGATGTCCTCAAAGAACTCGAAAAGCTCGGTTCCCCCGGACGCGGAACCCCGAGGAAAGCGATTCACATTAAAACCGCGACGATCGTCGTTGAATAGGCGCGCGCTTTTGTAGCGCCTAGGCTCACGTACTACACCCAGAACACCCAGAACAACACCCATCACTTACACCCGGAACACCGGTGACACCTGTGGGCACCCATGTCCACGGCAACCCCGCTTGTTCACAGAACCAACATTTCAGGAGCACCAACATGTCAGATGCAGCCCAAGACAAGGCCGTCGCCGCGATCGACGCCTTCATCGCCGAAGCCAACATTGATCAGTCGGCAAACAATTGGAAGACCAGCCTCGCCAAGCCGCCGATGGTCGAGTTCGATGCCGACACCGACTACTACTGGGACATCGAAACCAATGTCGGAAACATTGAAATCAAGTTGATGCCTGACGTCGCGCCCATGCACGTTTCGAGCACGATCTACCTCGCGCGCCTCGGCTTCTACGACAAGGTGATCTTTCACCGTGTCATCAGCGGTTTTATGGCACAGGGAGGCGACCCGCTCGGCCGCGGCACTGGCGGCCCCGGCTACCAGTACGACGGCGAATACTCACCGAACGCGCGACATGACCGCCCCGGCTTGTTGAGCATGGCGAATGCCGGCCCCGGTACCGACGGAAGCCAGTTCTTCCTGACCTTCGTCGAGACGCCACACCTCAACGACAAGCACGCCATCTTCGGCAAAGTGACCGACGGCATGGACACCGTGAACGCCCTTGAAGCACGGGGCTCGGGCAGTGGTAAGACTTCTGAACATCTCGAGATGACCAAGACGCTGATTCGCGTCGAATCTGCCTAGTGAGCCGCGAATCCCAAGACGCCGTCACCGCACTGCGCGCCAACGCCGCTCTTTATGAGGCGATTGCGAGCGGAAACATGCAAGCGATGGATGCGGTCTGGGCCCGGGACGAGCCGGTGCTCTGCATCCACCCAGGCGGCCCCCCAGTACAGGGGCGCGTCGCCGTGATGGCGAGTTGGAGCGAAATCTTTGACGGGGCCGCTCCCCCGATTTCCTACAGCCAGGACTCCGTGAGCCTGGTTCGCGGCGTGGCGTTCGTAAATTGTCTCGAACACTTGGGCGAGACGACGCTGGCTGCAAGCAACGTGCTGGTGTGGGAACGCGGTCAATGGCGACTGGTTCTCCACACCGCAGGCGTGATGGGTCCGGCGAAGATCAAAACTGCCCCGCCACCCGGAAACCCGACGGGGCGTCTTCATTAACGCCACCGGCGTTTTCATCGGGCCAACGTCGTTGTTCGGCCTGCAAGCATCGGCCCAGACGATCGACGGCTTCGCTAATTGAGACCGACGAGCCGACCGTGTCGCGAGAGATTGAAGCGACCGCCCTCTTGGCCCGGCGCCTTGCCGCCCGCGTAGAGCACGTCGCGCAAAACCTCTTCGATTCGGTTTGCGTCCGCGGTCTTGATCGTTGCGCCGAAAACGCGAAGGGTCGGGTGATAGGTTCCGGCGGCAGCCAAGCCGAGTTCCACGGGCGAATACGATTGTGCCGCGACGTCGAAGTGAGCCGCGAGGGAACGTTCGATCAATTCGCACTTGCTTCTCGACGTATCGCTCGACTGATCCATCGCAATCGCGAATAGATGTCGCTTCGCCGGCTTGCCATCAGCATCCGCGTCGTTAATTGATTTCTCCCCCAGCTTCGCAAGCAGTGCTTCACTGTACGAATCGACATCTGCCGCGAGATCGCGCAACAAGCACGGGCGCTCGGGACCGTCGGCATTCAAATCGAGTAATGGCTCGACGTCACCGCGCCACAAGCAGGCGAAGAGGCGACCCTGAGTTGATTGTTGTTCCCGGTGTTCGCCGTTCTTGTAATCCATCCACTCAAACGTCACTGGCGATTCCCAGTTTGAGTAGAACCGCTGGCCTTCGCCGTCGCCCGCCGTCGCGCGGTTGGTGCGAGGCGGATCGAGAACTTGAACGTGATACTGCGCCGGGTGCTTGGCCCGGCTCGACGTATCGTACGCCTTCGAATCGCTGTATAAAACATCTCCTTGCTCGAACCGACATGCGTGGACCGCCCCGGCAAACGCCTTTGGAACCGCCCACGAAAACTCGGCGTAAAATTTCGGATCGCTCATTTCACCTCTCCCACGATTTCGTAGAGCGCCTTACCTTCACAATCGGCGGGTGGATCGATCCCCAGCAAACGGCTCACGGTCGGCGCAATATCGAGATTCGACACGGCATCAAGCGTTGATCCTTGCTCCACTCCCCGCCCAAGCATATAGAGAATCCCAGCCATGTCGGGCTGGTCCGGAGCGTAGCCATGGGTCCCGCGGTCGCCGCTGAAAGCGTGAGCTAGGCGTCCAAGCCACTTATCCAATGTCCCTGATCTTGAATAATAATGCGGCGCTTCTGCGACGAGTACCAAGTCCCCATTGCGTCCGGGGCTCGTAATGTGGAGGCCTTCGGGCAGCGCGTCGGACCGGTAGACCACGTGCCCGGCCACCGATTCAAGGGCGGCCTTCGCGCGATCTAACTCGCTGCGGTCGGACAGGGTCACGTATGCGACCGCCCCGTCCGTATCGTACCGCGACTCGATTCCTTCATCGGAGAGCACGCTTGCAATGTTGATTTCAATGCTACCCGAGGTCATCCCGTGATCGCTGCTGACAACGACCGTCGTGAATGGCCAGGCATTCCGCGCGTCCAAGCCCGCGAACAGTCGCGCGAGTTCGGCGTCTTGAGATGCGAGTTGAACTGCGATCTCAGGATCATCGGGGCCTTTCAGATGACCAACCCGGTCCGTTCCGTGCCACCACGAAAGGACGAGGCCAGGACGTTCGTCCTCGGGCAAGTCGATCCACGCAAGGATCTGATCGACCTTCTCCGCCTCGCCGATACCACTGTCAAACGGAGACCGGCGATACGTTGCACCTACACCTCGCCACGGGGTTTCACTCCCCACCCAAAAAAACGATGCGCTGCGCACGCCCTGTCTCTCGGCGCTCGACCAAATAGGCTCGGTGTTGATGAAGCGACTGTCGTTTCCATAGTTGAAGACACCGAGCTCGGTATCCACAAATTGATTGCCCACGATCCCGTGCCGATCCACTCTCGAGCACGTCGCCATAGACACGTGGTTCGCAAACGTACTGGTTGGAAAAACTGGAATCAGCCGCTGGGCTCGCACGCCATCGCGCTCCATGCGCGCAAGCGCAGGGAACAGGCCGCGGTCGGGATAGTCGTGGCGCACGCCGTCTAGAGACAGCCACACGACGAGTGGTGCATCGCGTGCTGCGCTAGCCGAAGCGATTGCGGTTGCGAGCATTGCGGAGACCAACGCAACTGATGCCAATATCGACTTGAGGCGGCTTCGCCCTGCCCTTGGCGAGGGTCGATCTTCGCAAGTCGCGGTTTGTCGCGCATCGGGGTCAGCCATTGCGAGAAGCAAAGCACTTTCGCGACGAGCACGCATCGGGCTTTGAGGCAACTCGGCAATCTGAAGGCGCCGCAATGCAGGCGCGCGGCTATGCACAAACGCGGCTATGCACGAACGCGGCTATGCAAAGCCCGGACAAGGGATCGACCGACACTTTGTCGCGGCGAGCAACCGATCACACATCGCTGCCTTCGTGGATAGGACGCAAACACCCATTCCATTCTTGAGAGAAAGCCGGATGCGCTGCAGAAAGACCCAACCGGCTTGCTAAAACAAACGCGCAAGCAATGCGGGAAGCGCCGTCTCTACCCGCAGTATCCGCTCTCCCAGGTGAACGACTGAACATCCAATCGCTTCGAGCTTTTCGATCTCGAAAGGGACGAACCCACCTTCGGGTCCCATCACCAATGTCACCGGTTCTTGTAGGTCACGCGGGCATGGGACGTCCGTTTCGGGGTGTGCAACCAGGGCTCGGGTGCCCTTAATGATCGCAGGGAGTTCGTCTTCGACAAAGGGACGGAAGCGCGTACGAAGTTCCAGCTCCGGAACGATCGTGTCCTTGGCCTGTTCGAGCCCGAGAATCAGCGGCTTGTTTCGTTCTCCATCACGCAGCGCCTTGCTATTCCAAAAGCTTCGCTCGACTCGATTCGATTGGATCAAGAAAATTTTCTTAACCCCCATCGCGGTAGCCGAAATCAGGACACGTTTGAGAACCAGAGGACGGGGCATCGCGAGAACGAGTTGGACTGGCAATGCCGCGGGTGGATCCGTGTCGAGTTCGACATCGAGTTCCAGGCTGTCATCGTTCAGCAGGACGACGCGGCCGTATCCCATCGTGCCACCCGCAAGCCCGACACAAAGTTCGTCTCCAACTGCCGCCCGATGGATCGAGCAGACATGCTCACGGCGCCGACCGACCAACGACACACGCCCGCTCGCGCGATCCGGGGCCATGCGCGTGAAATCTTCATCGAACAGGAGGATCAGGTTCACCTTGACGTCCATAGCTGCATATAGAAAACTCTACCGACTCATGTCTCGGTGATCGCAAAGAATTCAGTGCGACCGGCGAGACAATTGATTTCGAGATCAATCAAGATCTCTTCCAAAGACCAACCGGCTACTAGCCAGCGACGGAGACGTACACGTGGAGCAAAACTCATCAGGCGGAGCCTTGATCGGCTCTGCCTTCATCCTAGGGATCGCAATTGCCGGAAGTAGTTTCTTGCTTTCGAGTTCCCTTGACCGAGCGAGCGAGCAGTTTGGTACGGCCGTGGCCAGTATCAAAGACTTCAAGCCCGCAGCGGCGGCAGCAGCCCCCGCACGCAAAGACGGTCGCCCCGATCCGAACAAAGTTTATCAAGTCGCAGTCGGCAAGTCTCCGTTCGTTGGGCCCAAAGACGCAAAAATCACGATCGTCGAATTTTCGGACTTTCAGTGACCTTACTGCGGGAGGGTCGGTCCGACCCTCAAGAGTTTGACGGAGAAATACCCAGAAGACGTCCGCATCGTGTTCAAGCACATGCCGCTGTCCTTCCACAAAAACGCACCCGCGGCCCACGCCGCGTCCGAAGCCGCATTCATGCAAGGCAAGTTTTGGGAAATGCATGACGCGATCTTCAAGAGCCAGCGCGACCTATCGGCGGCAACGTTCGAGCGATATGCCGGCGAGATCGGTTTAGACGTCGCGCAGTATAGGAAGGACTTGTCGTCTGCCGAGCTCAAGGCTCGAATCGACGGCGACCTGGGTCAGGCGCGATCGCTAAACGTGACGGGAACGCCCGCGTTCTTCATCAACGGACGCTTCCTTTCGGGAGCCCAGCCGCTCAGCGCATTCACGCGACTGATCGACGAAATGTTGAAGAAGGGCTAGCAAGCCCCGCACGTACAAGCTGAAAACATTCGACCCGGTGGCCACGACGTGGTGCCGGGTCGAACTGTTTCTAAACCTCGAACACGACCTTGATCGCACCCGCCTTGCGGTCCCCGGCAATTTCAAATGCCCGAGGCGCTTCGTCGAGAGAGAGCCGATGTGTGATCAACGCGTCTGCGATTTCGGGACGACGGGCGAGGATCTGTGCCGCGCGTTCGAAGTCACTCGTGTCGTGGGTGTGCCCGCCTTTTGCCCGCCCTCCCCCTGAATAAAGACTCGACGGGACGACGCGCACTTCCTTTAGACATAGCGCCATTCCGGGCACAGTCATTCCGTCCCAATAGCTGCCGAGCAGGATCAGGGTTGCACCCGGGGCGCACAGGGACACGGCCTGGTCAAGAGCCTGGCTCGTACCGGCGCAATCGATGACGACCGGATATTCCTTTTCGAGGGCAACGCTTCCAAGCTTTTGCGCGGCCTCCACCTGGTGCTCATGACGGGCAATGACGCTGACTTCCGCACCGACGTCCTGGGCAGCAGCGGCGGCACACAAACCGATGGTGCCTCCGCCCACGATCGCCACGCGATCTCCGTTCGCGACGCCTCCGTCGCGAATCCCGTGGACCGCAACTGCAATGGGTTCCACGAGACACGCGTTTTTCACCGGGATGTCGTCGGTCAACGCCACCAAGCAACGGTCGGGCACCCAGATCTCGTCCGTCATGCCACCATCGCAGCCCACGCCCATAATCATTGCGGTGCCGCGTCGACACAAGTTGTATCGGCCTGCTTCACAAAGGTCGCAGGTTCCGCATGGAAGCAGAGGCTCGACCGCCACCGCGCTGCCGTCGTCGAGCAGACCCGCAAATTCGTGCCCGAAGGTATTGGGCAGCGGTATCCCCATCTCGAGCAAGTGCAGATCGGAGCCACAAATTCCCGCCGACTGGATTCGGACCCGTACGCCGTCGTGCGCCGGTTCCGGGACGGAGACCACCTCAATATTCTTATTGCAACAACGAACGGCACGCATGCTCGAGAAAACCTCTACTAAAGAACGTGGTGGGTGCGGAAGAACTCGCGATGCAGAGAATCTATCCCAACGCCATCCAGGGGTCAGCGCCCGTATGCAACCCCAGGCAGCCACAGCGCGAGTTCCGGCCACATAAAGATCGAAATGAGCCCCAAGATCTGCAGCAAAATAAATGGAAAGACGCCGCGGTAAATGGTCGCGAGGGTCACCTCGGGTGGTGCGACCCCTTTGAGATAAAACAACGCGAAGCCAACCGGCGGAGTCAGAAACGAGGTCTGCAAACAGACCGCGAATAACACCGTGAACCAGACGAGGTCGAAGCCGAGCCCTGTGATCACCGGTGACACCAAGGGCAGAATAATCAGTGTGATCTCGATCCAGTCGAGAACGAATCCGAGCAGGAACGTAAAGAACAAAATCGTGAGCACGATGCCCGACGGTCCGAACGGCAACCCGAGCAGCGCACCTGCGATCAACGTGTCACCACCCAGCCCCCGAAGTACGAGCGAGTAAGCCGTCGCCGTGAGCAAGATCGCAAAGATATATCCGGTCGTTCGGCTCGTGCTCCGGGCAACTTCGCGTAGGACTTCGCGGTCGATCCGTCCCTTTCCCCAGGCGAGAAGTGTTGCGCCGAACGCTCCGACTCCAGACGCTTCCGTGGGCGTCGCAATTCCAAAAAAGATGCTGCCCAACACCGCGACGACCAAGCCCAACGCTGGGGCGACGGCCTTCGCCACGCCCAACACAATCTCCCGATCGATGGCCACGACATCCTCACCCAAGGGTGCGACCGAGGGACGCAGTTGGGCATAGATCAAGATGTAGAGGACGTAGAGCACCCCCAACAGGACACCGGGGATCAACGCACCAAGAAAGAGATCGCCTACCGAAATTGCAAGCCGGTCCGCCATCATGACGAGCATGATGCTTGGTGGAATCAGGATCCCGAGCGTCCCGACTGCGGCAACCGTGCCCGAGGCCAGTTCGGCCTGGTATCCCTCACGCAACATGATGGGCAAACCTAGGAGCGCGAGTAGGACCACCGAAGCGCCGATGATTCCGGTCGATGCGGCGAGTAGCACCCCGATCACCGTGACGGTGACCGCAAGCCCACCGCGGACACGTCCAAATAACCGTGCAAAGTTGACCATCAAGTCACTTGCTACGCCAGACCGGTCGAGCATCAACCCCATGTAGATGAACATGGGAAGTGCCACCAACACCCAGTTGTTCATCAAGTCCCAGACGCGTTCGACAGACAACGACGCATACGCCCAATTGACGCCCACCGGAATGCCGAAGTCGGCTTCCACGATGACTGCAACCGCCGCGAAGATGACGGACAGCCCCCCAAGCACCCACGCCACCGGAAAGCCGGTAAAGATCAGCGCAATGAAGAGCACGAACATCGCGATGACGAGGATATCGTTCAGAGGCAAGGCTCAGTCGTCCTCGCGCGCGATCGACCGCGGCGCAAAAAACAAGTATGACGACACGCGGGTCAAGCGAGAAAACGCCGCAAGCCCAAGCAAAGTGAATCCGGCGGGCAGCGCGCCCTTGATCAACCATCGAAAAGGCAAGCCACCGGGTGCAGCCGACACCTCGGCACTGTCCCATGAATAAAGCACGAAAGGAACGCTGTAATAAATGACGAGTGCGATAAACGGAAGCAGAAGCAACAAAATGCCATACAGCTCAACCCACGCCTGCATCCGCATACTCAGGCGTGAACGCACGAAGTCCACGCGAACATGGTCGTCGGATTCGACCGCGTAAGACACGCCCATCAAGAATCCCACCGCGTACAAATGCCACTGCAATTCTTCGAATTCGATCCGCCCTTCGCCGAACACGTATCGCATGACGACGTTGAGCACGATGGTGATCAGCAACACGAGCCATATCCACGAAAGCGAATCGCCGATCCGGCGAACGAGCCAGTCGAGTCGCACGGAGACCCGCGTGTGCGGCAACAACTCGTGCAAACTGGGCGGCATCGGCTGGGACACCGCGCTAGAAGTCCCGCGGCAGGAAGCCTAGGCGCTTCCAGTGGGAGTATTGTTCTTGAAACGCTTGCTGGGACGCAAGCACCCGCGCGAAGTCGGCGTCCGCATCGCTTTGTCGCGCCAACACGCGAGCGGTCACCGCAGCGAGCTCTCGCAAGATGGGTTCAGGCAGACTCCTCGTCTTCACGCCGAGGTCCTGAAAACCGATGAGCGTTTCACCTTGGAGTGCTTCGCCTTTTGCGAGACTGTTAACAACGGCGGCGGTGCAGCTGGTTTCGAGGATCGCCTGTTGGTGAGACGCAAGCGATTCCCAGCTCGACGTATTCACGACCAGATGAAACGCCGTAAAAGGTTGGTGCCAGCCGGGAAAGTAGTTGTACGAAACCACGCGATTGAAACCCAAGCGCTCGTCGATGGCTGGCATCGAAAACTCGGTCGCGTCGATCGCACCCTTTTCGAGGGCTTGAAAGATCTCGCCACCCGGGAGCATCGTGACCGATGCCCCTAACTCTTGCATCACCATCCCACCAAGCCCGGCAAAGCGAATTTTCAAGCCGCGGATGTCTTCGAGATCTTTGATTTCGCTTCGAAACCACCCGGCAGACTCAGGACCAATGACACCGCAAAAGATGGGATGGACATTCAGAGCACCATAGATCTCTTCGGCAAGCCCCTGGCCGTCGCCGTAAAACCACCAAGCGGAATATTCCCAGGGCTCCATCCCGAAAGGCACCGCGCCGAACAGCACCGACGACGGAATGGTTCCGAGGTCATAACCGAGCCAGGTATAGCCGACGTCGATTTTTCTCTCTTTCACGGCCTCAACGATGCTGAAGGCCGGGACGACGGCACCGGGTTCGAACACTTCGAGGTTCATCTCACCGTCGCTAGTCGCAAGCACGCGTTCGGCCAGGTAGAGCGCGTTGTCGCCGAGCGCGGGGAGCTGGGTTCCGAATGCCACGGGCAACTTCCAGTGCACTGGAGCGGCGACGTGCTCGACATCTTTTGCTCGAACGACACCAGTCGCAGGCCGGAGCGCCAGGGTCGCGGCTGCACCAACACACAGCGCCACCAGCACGGCGACAAGTGCTTCGCGATTCGAAAGCCCGCCCTGTCGCGTGTACGAGGAGTCGCTACTCATTCGCGCATCGCTTCGCTCGGTCACCCATGCGCGTGTCCTCCAAAAGTCGTCTCTTCACGCAACCACTCTCGCACGCAGCCCGCTGACCGCGCAAGCATATCAATCAAAGGCTGGGCACTGCTGACCTTGTTCGAACCGTTCATGAATGATTCGAGCCATCTCGCGGATCATCAATTCACTACCGCGCGCGTTGACGTGACAGCATCCGTCGATGTAGAGCGGTTCGGCGACGTCCTTGAATACCATCGTAAGATCATCGAAAGGAAATCCTAGTGTTCGCATTCGCTTCCCTTCCTCGATGAGCAGCGGGTAGCCTTTGCGCGTCGGCTGGTCGTAGCCATGGCGTTCGGGGATTGCGATTTCGCGCTCGCCTTCAGCGAAGATCTTGCTTCCAGGTACGCGCTGATTCGGCTGCAAGAAATGAAAAGATGCGATCCCGGCAGCGCTGCTCGCTTCGTGCATGAGTTGCATGGATCGAGACCACACCGCCACCAAGTCATCGTAGTTTTCTCGCTCCGACTTGTACCGCCGGCCGGGGCCATGAACCATATAGCCGCCGGCGTCCGGACCTTCCTCGATCTGGGAAAGCGTGAGATCAACCATCTTCAACGAAATGCTGCTCCCAAGCGCGCGATCGACGTAGAACCACAGCGTATTCGCAGTAGCGCTGTAACGAAGCGGGAAGCCGGAGAAAAGGGTCGCGAGATGTTTGCGTTGGCTTCGCCAAAACTCGACCTCACCGATTTCGCGCATCAATCTGACGTCCTTCAAGCCCGCGACGAAGAACTTCCAGTTCCTCGGGTAAAAGGGAAACACACCTTGCTCTTTGTTTTCGGCGATCGGCAACACGACTTCGTTGAAACCATCGAGGGTGATCACAACGTCGATCACGGCCCCGACACTCAAGAAGTATTCAAGCGTCATAAGTTGCTGCGGTTGTTTCACGCCGGGAAGTGCAAGGTTTACAACTCGGACCTTGCGTCCCTTAAAGCAACTTTTTCCCTCGAGTTCCGTTCCAATAAAATGGTCGAGTGCCACGGTCACATAACTCGCGAGCGAACCCCCGAAGATTGCCACCACCGCAGCTCTGCGTGGACGATTGGAGCCGCCTCCGCGCTGGCCGATGCGAAACGGCGGGGGCTTTCCCATAAAGCCATAGCCGTTGCTTCCGCCCTTGAAGCCCGTTGGCTCGGTGACGAAGCCAAGATAGGGATGGAGGACTTGCCAAGGAGACACGGGGCCGCGGTCGGCGTTCTCAACAAGTCCGGCCTCGTCGCCTTCGCGAACGCGTTGTCGTTCGGCGTCGGCTTCAGCGAAAGAAAGCAATCGTCCGGTCGCGATCCCATAGGCGGCGAGACTCATGCACTCCACAAAAAGGCAGAGCACGAGCAACGTCGCCCCGAAATAGAGTGTTTTCCTGCCCCTCGAAATCATCCGCCCTCCGCGGCTTACGCGGCAACGATAGCCACGGGCCCACACTCTTGCACAATCGACGACAAACCCGACGCGAAGTCATTACCAGAATGCAGTCGGTACGCAAAGACGATGGACACAGTCGCAGGACGCATGCGCGCGCGAGCCGGTGAACGCTATGGTTGCGAGCCTCGTGCGAGGCTCCGAGCTATGGACGCCACCCGCGACGCGATCGAATCTTTGCGACCCTCACGATCGGCCTTCGATCCAAAATCAGATCCACTACTCACAACATTGAACAAGGTTGACCGTGCCATGAACGAATATATCGCCCCCATCGACGACATTTGCTTCGGCCTCAAGCACTCTGCAAAAGTGGCCGACCTCGCCGCCCTGCCCGCCTTCGAAGACCTCGACCCCGACATGATGCGCGAGTTGATGACTGAAGCGGGACGCTTCATGTCAGAAATCATCTCGCCGCTCAATCGCATTGGCGACAAAGAAGGTGCGATCCTTGTCGAGGGTCAAGTGGTTCTTCCGGCCGGATACCGACAAGCATACGACGCGCTTGTCGAAGCGGGATGGAACCGAGTCTCCGGTGCCGAAGAATACGGGGGTGCAGGTCTGCCCTTCTGTATTCACACGACCGTGATCGAAATGTTCAGCGCCGCCAACATGGGCTTCGCAATGTGCACGGGTCTTTCAGACGGCGCGATCCATGCGATCGCGGCGCACGCCACTCCCGAACTCCAGAAGATGTTCCTCGGCAAGCTCACCGAAGGGACCTGGACCGGCAGCATGGACCTCACGGAACCTCATGCCGGAAGTGACTTGGGGCGTTTGCGCTGTCAGGCGAACAAACAAGCCGACGGCACCTATCACATCAAGGGCACCAAGGTCTTCATCAGTTGGGGCGATCACGATCTCACCGACAACGTGATTCACCTGGTGCTCGCCCGCACGTCCGACGCGCCGGCGGGAAGCCGGGGCATATCGCTCTTCATCGTGCCGAAGTACCAGGTCAACCCCGACGGAACGAGCGGGGGCGACAACGGAGTCCAGACCGTTTCTCTCGAACACAAGATGGGCATTCGAGTCAGTCCGACCTGCGTGATTTCGTATGGAGAGTCGACGCCATCCGTCGGTTACCTGATCGGCGAAGAAAACGCGGGCCTCGCCTACATGTTCACCATGATGAACCGCGAACGTATCTTCGTTGGCAATCAAGGACTCGCGATTTCAGAGCGTGCTTATCAGCAGGCACTCGAGTATTCACGCGAACGAGTCCAGGGCCGCGCAATTGGCGACAAACTTGGGCCGGGCGAAGACTCGATCATCGTCGACCATCCCGACGTCCGTCGCATGCTCATCGAAATGAAGGCCAAGATCGTAGCGATGCGGGGGCTGCTCTACGCAACGGCCTCCGACTCCGATATGGCCAACGCACATCCCGACCCCGCAGTTCGCTTACAGGCGGAAGCTCGGCAAGCTCTGATTACTCCCATCGTCAAAGCATGGCTATCCGATACGGGTGTCGATGTCGCGTCGACCGCTTTGCAGGTACACGGCGGCGTTGGTTACGTAGAAGAAATCGGCGCAGCGCAGCACTACCGGGACGCTCGAATCGCTCCAATCTACGAGGGCACCAACGGCATCCAGGCCACCGACTTGACGATGCGCAAGCTTCGGCTCGGGGATGGGCAGGTTGTTGCGGCGTACCTCGATGAACTTCGCGCGGTAGCCGACGGCCTTGAAGCCAAGCCCGCGCTTAAAGACACCGCGATGGGCATGCGCACGGCAATCGACGCCCTCGCAGAAGCCACCGAATGGCTGTCGCTTCGGATCGGGTCGGAATCACAATCCGTCGCCGCAGGCTCCACGCCTTACTTGAACTTGTTCGGCACGGTCGCGGCTGCGGGCGCCATTGCAAAACTGGCAATCGCAGCTTGTGAAGAAGAGTCAGGAGAATGGAGCAAGACGTTCCTGGACAGCCGTGTGACCTTGGCGCGCTTCTTCATTCAGCAGCTTCTGCCGCCAGCGGTTGGCCTCGTGCCCTCGATCACTTGCGGTGCTGAAGGGCTGTTCGAACTCGACCCGGCCGCGCTATAGGCGTTGCAGCCCTAGTGCGAGTTCGCGGCTTTGGGTGTCTCTGACTTCATGTCTTTGGCTTCATGTCTAAGCCTTCATGTCTAAGCCTTCATGTTGACGCCTGCATCGCTACGGCTTCATCTCCTCTATGGCTTGATGAATAGAGGCGCTAGTGTCCCGCGATGGCAGAACAGCTCCCGCAAGACGCGTCCTACATCAGCCTCGAAACCTTCAAGCGCAACGGCGATGGCGTAAAGACGCCCGTGTGGTGTGCACCGGTCGGTGATGAAATCGCCGTGTTCACCGAGGGCTCGGCATTCAAGGTCAAACGCTTGGGACGCGACCCCAAAGTACGCGTCGCACGCTGTGATGTACGCGGCAAGATCCTGGGCTCCTGGCACGAAGGAACCGGTCGCGTTGTCGTTTCGGCCCAAGAAGAAAAGAACGCCTACGAAGCTCTGCACAAGAAGTACGGTTGGATCATGTGGCTCACCGATGTGATGTCGACGCTATCGGGCCGGATCAAACGACGGAAAATCATCCTGCTCAAACTCGATTGAGCGCGTTAGTCGTCACTCGAAAGGGCGTCGATCGTGCGTTCTATTTCAGACACGGTCGCGTCGCTAAGCCCGTGAGATCGAAGCCTGTCTCGCACCTTCCGTGCAGAGTCCGTTGCTGATCCATCCTCGTGCACTGCGACCACGAGCTGTGCCAGACGGTCTCCGATCCGAATCAGCGCCGGGCGAAGTACATCGGACAAATCAGTCCCCTGGGCTTCGCGAGACACAGGCCCTCCAAGCGTCGTGCGTTGGATCTCCTTCGCGGCTTCGATCTGCGCGCGGTAGAACGCGCGAACCACGTCCGCATTGGGCGGGGCGACGTCGGCGCGGGCAGCCGCAGCGTCAACGCCACTGACCGCCGCTGCCAGAACGCGCTCTTCTTGCGCGAGATCTTCAACAGCTCGCCGCGTGATACGCTTGCTTTCAGCCACCCAAGGCATCAGCGCCAAACGCTCGTCGATTGCAGCAAGTAAGGCCCCGACCGGGGCGGCAGTCGGAGGATCGTTCCCCACACCAAAATGCGCGACGCGCAATCGCGACAACGTCCCATCGCGCTCCTTCGCAAGCAACCAAGCATCGAGCTCCCGGGACAAGGCTTCATTTTGCGGCGCGACCCAGTACGCCTTCCAGTCCTGGGTGATCGGTGCAGTTTGCAAGACGTCGTCCAAGCCCTTCCGCCACACAGGCGCTTCAATGGTGTCCGTCAACACCGCGTTCACAGCTCCCGACACCAAGGCCTCGCGCACCATGGCGTTGTCAGGAATGGTCATCACCCCCGCGCGCGAAAATTCCGCGCGGGCTACGCGCTCGAGATGCCCTCCCCGGTTCACCGCGATCGTCATTCCCGGACGGTCCAAATCACTAGCAGCATGCGCGCCGCCGTGAGCGACTGCCCCGATTGGAAACGTCAACGCAGTCTCGCGAAACAACACCACCGCCCCACTTTCCAGAACCGGAACACTGAAACGTCCAAGCGCCGAGCGATCGGGCCGAACCGTGACTCCACTCATGGCCAAATCAAAACGATCCGTCGAAAGTCCTGCTGCGAGCACAGGCCATCGAAAACGAACCCACGCAAGTTCGTATCCCATGTCGCGCGCAAAGGCGCTTGCTACGTCGACGTCGAAGCCCCGAAAACCCGGCGCCTCGTCCATGGCATCGCTAAACGGCGGATAGTCACCGGACGTCCCGACGCGAAGGAGACGTCCGGTCTCAGGCGTCGTCCCCGTCGCCGTTTCGGCGACGCGCGTTTGACTCGATGTGCACGAGAGCAGGACGGCTGCCACGAGCCCTATTTGCAAGACAACTCGGCTTCGAGAGATCGCCAAACGATTCAAACTGATGCACTCCGTATCAAAATAGGCCTGATCCAGACCGCGACGCGAGATTTAAGTTTGAATCCTAGCGCGACCCATGGCTTCCAATCGTCTTCATGACTTTGCTGCTACGCATGGCGCGAACTCGGATCATGAGCACGGCTTTAAACCTGACCATCCCTACGCCTACGGACTTGGGAACCGTTCTGTCGCTCGGTAGAGTCTGGATCCCCAAACCGGGGCCCGCACCCGTTGCGCACGATGAACAACAAGGAAATTGACGATGTCCGACGCATCCATCCCCACCTGGGAACAAGCCCTCGAAACCCTCATGTCTCCGGGTGCAGCGTTTGAAACAACCGAAGCCGAAATTCGCGGCGACAGCATGACGGTTTTCAAGTCGACGCCCCCCTCACTTCGTTACCTCTTTGGGGCCGCGCGTAGTCACGGCGACAAGCCATTTCTTGTCTACGAAGACGAGACGTGGTCGTTCACCCAAGTGACCGACCAAGTGGATGCGATCGGAGCCATGCTCGTCGATCGCTACAACATCAAGCACGGGGACCGGGTTGGGATCTCGATGCGCAACTATCCCGAGTGGATCACGTCATTTGCGGCGATCACTTCGGTGGGTGCCATCGCGGTTTCGCTTAACGCTTGGTGGACGACTGAAGAAATCGACTACGCCCTTGGCGATTCGGGGTGTGCACTGCTGATCGGCGATAAAGAGCGCATTGATCGTGCTGCGCCGGTGCTTGAAAAAATGAACATCCCCGCGATTGCCGTGCGTTGCGAAGGCGAACTTCCCAAGGGTGTCGATCACTTCCACGACGTACTCGTGCCCGGTGCACCGCTTCCCAAAGTCGAAATCGCACACGACGACGACGCCATGATTCTTTACACATCGGGCACCACAGGCTTTCCCAAGGGCGCGGTTTCGACCCATCGCGCCGTCCTCACTGCACTCCAGTGCTTTTCCTGTGCAGCGACCGCAAACGGAATGACGCAGCCCGCGAAAGAACCCAGCAAATGGCCCGTCAGTTTCATCCTCATCGTTCCGCTGTTTCACGTCACCGGCCTAGTGCCCGTGATGCTCGGGAGTTTCGCGGGCGGATATAAGCTCGTGATGATGTACAAGTGGAGTCCAGAGCGAGCACTCGAACTCATCGAGCGCGAGCACATCACGCAGTTTGTCGGCGTTCCCACGATGTCGTTCGACTTGATGGAATCGCCGGACTTCGAATCCCGCGACACGTCGAGCCTGCTGAGTGTCGGTGGCGGTGGCGCTCCGGCTCCGCCGGAACTGGTCAAGAAGATCGACCAAGGTTTCAAGAGTGGCCGGCCCGGCATCGGCTACGGGATGACGGAGACGACGGCGTACGGCCCCCAGAACAGTGGCGACAATTACATGCGCAAGCCGCGAAGTTCAGGACGTGCGGTACCGATCCTTCAAGTCAAGGTCGGCGACGCAACCGGCAAAGAAGTCCCGCGCGGTGAGGTCGGCGAGATCTTCTTCCGAGGACCGAACCTGATTCGTGGTTATTGGAACAAGCCCGAAGCCACCGCTGAAACCTTTACCGACGGCTGGCTGCACAGCGGCGATCTCGGGCGCATGGACGAAGAGGGCTTCATCTTTGTTGAGGACCGCGCCAAAGACATGGTGCTGCGCGGCGGCGAAAACATCTACAGCGCCGAAGTCGAAGCTGCGATCTATACCCACCCCGCAGTGCATGAAGCAGCGGTGTTTGGGGTCCCGCACGAACGTCTCGGTGAAGAAGTCGCTGTCGCGCTCATCCCAAAAACGGGCCAGTCGATCGACGCTGAGGATCTTCGCGAATTCTTGAAGCCGCACTTGGCGGCGTTCAAGATCCCGTCGATCGTGGTCGTTCGCAGTGAACCTTTGCCCCGCAATGCATCGGGCAAGTTCTTGAAGCGGGACCTGCGGGACGAACTGGTCGCCCAACAGGCGAGTTAGCCAAAGCTTTGCTTTGGTGGCGACTACTCGCCGGTAAACACAGGCTTACGTTTTTCTGCAAAGGCACGCGGTCCTTCCCGTGCGTCCTTCGTCGCAAAGACCGGCTGACCAATTTCGAGTTCGCGTTCCAGCGCAGCGGCTTCGCTGTAGCTGCCATCGACCTCACGCAACATTTGCATCAGAGCCTTGATCGATAGTGGACCTGTTTCGCAGATCTCGGCCGCAACTTTTTTCGCTTCAGCGAGCGCTTGTCCCTTGGGCACCACGCGACCAATCAACCCAAAGTCGAGGGCTTCTTGGGCAGACATGTTGCGGCCGGTGAGCAGGAGTTCGGCGGCGATCGTATACGGGATCTGGCGGCGCAAACGCACACTTGAGCCCCCGAGTGGAAATAAACCCCGCTTCGCTTCGGTGATGCCAAACGTCGCGTCTTCCGCGGCGACGCGGATGTCGGTGCCCTGCAAGATCTCAGTGCCGCCCGCCACCGCAAAGCCTTCGACCGCCGCGATCAATGGCTTCATCGGCCGATTGTGTCGAAGCAGTGCTTGCCAATGAAGGTCTGGAACTTCCTTCATGAATTCTTGAAACTCGTCGTCTCGTTGGTTCGGCCCCATCGTTTTCAGATCGGCGCCCGCGCAGAAAACGTCACCCTTGCCCGTCAAGATGGCGGCGCGCAACGAGTCGTCGGCGTCGAGTTCGCGCCAGGCACGGTACATGCCGAGCAGCATGCCCGGACTCAATGCGTTCTTCGCCTCGGGGCGATTGAGGGTTACGACAAGGATCGAGCCGTCACGTTCAACAAGACAATGGTCGGTGTTCATGGAATCTCCGGAATGGCCGCCGCGCGGTGGCGGGAGCGCAGAGTTGAATCGCACGCCGAGCACCGATGATCGTAGACGAGCGGAGTGTGACTACCGACTCGCCTTTGTTGCCGTTTCTGCGGCCACATGTAAGCGCACCACATCCGTTTGCGGGTCTACCTCGAGTCGAACGCCAGCATTGAGGCGCAAGCGCCTGCCGTCACAACTTCGGCCCGTGCGAACGTCAAAGCGGTATCCGTGCCAGGGGCATGTCACTTCACCGTCTACAATTGGGGCGTCACCTAAGGGGCCAAGCGAATGCGGGCAAACGAGGGAGTGCACGATGAAGTCGCCATCGAGTTCAACGACTTGAACTTGCTGTCCCAATGCCTCAACGCGCAACGGAAGCTTCGCACGCAGATCCGCACGGGTCCCGAGTTCGATCAGTTCGGTCGATGCCTTAGCACCGGTGGTGCTCACAGGTTTTGCGGCCAGTTTGTCGAGAGCGAGCTGACGCTGCTGCATCATTCGTTCGTCTTCGTCCCATAGCCCCTGATAGAGCGCCACATACCCAGCGCCCATGGAGTCGGGATCTACGCCTTCGGGCACTCGCGCGCAAAATTCGACCACGACGTCCGTCTTGCGCGCGTCAACACCTTTGACCGATGTCCAGACTTCGCCCCCGGCACCGGGGCCGTCGAGCACCCGAGTGACGTAGCGGTCCGCGGATCTCTCGGTCAACAGTTCAATGTTCGACTGATGATCCCCGCCCGGATAACGAACTTGTGCCCGCCACCCCCATTCTCCGGCACCGTTGCACACGATGTCAGAAAAAGACCCGGAGTGAAGCCAAGGAAGATGCTCCCAGTCGAGCACGTTCTCCCAAACACGCTCAGCCGACGCCCCGATGGTACGGCGGTAGGTCGCAACCGTTGTGAGGTCAGAATCGCGCGTCAAGTTTTCCGTCATCGTTGAACGACTCCAAAGACGCAAGCGCTGGTGCTCTGCAACTCCGACTAGAAGCGTGCAAATGCTCCCCATCCAATCGAACCACGGCCACTCAGCACGTTATTTTGATTCCCAATGGTTGTACCGCTCATGATCGAGTAGCTGCCATCGACGTATATGCCCAACTTTTCAGTGACGTACATGTCCAACCCACCGCCAATTCGAAGCATATACAGAGTCTGCTTACTGGAGCTGACGTCGACTTCGCTGAAGCCGAAGCCGCCGGACACGTAGGGCTGAAGACGGTCCGAAACTGCGGACACCTCGATTAAGCCCAGGGGATAGAAGTGAAGATCGAACCCCACTTCGTATTCCTCGACGGACCTCGTGTTCTTGGGTTCGATGTCATTGGTTTCGCTTTCGTAAACTTTCGAGTAGTTGACCTCGACGGCCATCCATCGGTTGTGGCGCAAACCGCCGGCGACCGAGAAGCCGATCCCCGGGTCAAAGTCGACGCCTTTGCGTCCCTCGAGGAAGCCGCCAAACACGCCGCCTCTCACGTACCAACCGACGTGGTCGTAGTACACAGATCCGTCGTCGAACATCGAATCGGATTCTTCCATCCGCTCTTCGTCGGACTCGGCGGTGTCAATTTCGGTGGCCGTATCTGTCACCACGTCGGCTGCCTCCGTCGTTTCTTCCTGAGCCCACGCGACGGCCCCTGGAAGACACAACAGGCATAGGACCACGACCCCTGCCAGCACAACGCTTGCTCGATTCCAACTCAAGAGTGAACCCCTTCCCTTCTTGGCTCGATGACGCACGATCGATTCCGATCGAACAAATTTCACAAACCGAGGAGCATAGGAGCGTATCCCCCGACGTTGCGCGGCGCACTCAAGTTTAGTCCGCATCACCCTGAACAAAAAGCGCCCCATCGACCGGACTCGAAACACAGCCGACAGAGCAGCCGACAAAGCAGCGCCCATCGTACCGTCTGGTCCATGGCTGGGGAGTCCGGCGGATCCGATCCCTCATGCGCTACAAGCCGTACCGCTCCCCGAAGATCATGTGTCCACCACCTTTCAAGATCGCGTCACCGTCGGTGTTGGTGTTGGTGATGCGAGGCAGCCGTTGCCGAAGTGCAGGCGAGCGAGGCCCCTTCCACTTTTTTACAAACTTCGTAGTTCAGTTTTGACGTGCCACGGTGTTGGATGTCACATGTTTGAGATAAAACACCAATGCCCTCACGTCACTGCCACCGCGCGGTCCACTCGCCGCCATGGTTGTCCCTGGAATGAAACCCGCTGGGTCCACGAGAAACGAGCGCAGCGTTCCTTCATCCCAAATCACCCCCGATTCCTGTATCGCCTTGGAGTAGCCAGGGTATTGCGCACTGCCGGCGGCACGGCCGTATAAACCCGCAAGATAGGGCCCAACTTTATTCTGCTGCCCATATAGGTCGTGGCAGCTCCAACACGGTGTCGACAGCCGTTGCCCGCGGTCGAATACTTCGCGTTCGCTTTCGCTCAACGTCTTTCGGATTTCGCGCTCGGGTCCCCCACACGCTGCAGTCCCTAGGATCATCAGCACCGCGAAACCAACGAACACCGCGGCGGCCGAAGGCATCGACCCGATGCGTGCCTTCGCGCTGATCACTTGATTCGTTGGGTTCATTTCGCTGGTGGAAAGCCCAACGTGCCAAGACGCTTTGCGACGTCCTGGCCGGCCGTGTCGGTGTCGACGTCTTTGTCGATGTATTGGATCACGCCATCAATATCGATATAGAAGGTCCAACGCTTCGCAAAGAACCCGCCAAACGCCAACACACCATATGCCTTGGCGGTTATTTTCTCGGGGTCGCTCAAGAGCGGGAAGTTTCCATCTAGGGACTCGGCGAACTGCTGATTCTTCTCTGCATTGTCCAGGCTCACCATAAAGTAAGCGACGTTGAACTTGGAGATGTCTTTTTCGCTGTCACGCAGCGATTTGAGTTGAGCCGTTCAGCCAGGGGTGAAGGCTTTGGGAAACCACGCAACCACGACCGCCTGTTTTCCAACCAGATCTCGTAGTGTCACCGTTGTGCCGTCCGTTGCCGACAATGCAAAGTCAGGTGCGGCATCGCCGACTGACAAGCCCGCCGCAAGCGCGACTTGTGGCAAGGCAGCCAGCGACAAGACTGCAATCAAGACCGCAAACGTATTTGCGAGCGCACTCGCGACACGTTCTTTCCTCATTGAACTGCTCCTTCGCCCGAGTGACCCCCAGGCTTGTTCGCGGGTTCGTTTCTCAAGGTCGTGGTTTGGCGCACGCGCATGCGTGCGTCAAGTTTTTCCAGGGCGGCATGGTTCGGATCCAAGTCGCGGAGCCGAGTGACCATCTTGTCCGCACTCTTGTTTTCGTCGAGCCGCAAGTAGATTCGGGCCAACAGAACCAGCGTAGCGGGCTCAGTTGTCCCCACGTCAAGACCGCGCTCGAAATACCGCGCAGCTTGTCGCATGCGACCTAGTTTTAGCAATAACTTTGCCGCCGCAATATTCGGAGCTGCCTCCCAGGGCAATGCTTGCGCGGTCATGCGTGCGACCACGGCGGCGTCGGCCGTTTGGTCTCTGCCGATGTAGTACTGCAACAGGCTTTCCATGCCCGCGAGCCAAACACTCGGATCCTCATAGATCCGCTTCGCAATCGTCATGACTTCGTTTTCTGGTTCGGGAAACGAAACCTCGATGCGGTCGGGTCGAAAGGGATAATCGTTGCGAATTTCTCGAACCGCGTGGGCGGCGAGGACCCGATCGATCCCCGTAATCGGCATGTCGCGGTAGGCATCCTCATCGCTCCAGTCGACTTGGGCCGGACCAAAGAACTGCTCTCGGTCAAGAACTCGGTAGAAGGCGTCCGCGAGCAGGAAGTACCCTCGTGCATTCGGATGAAGGTGTTCAAGCATCAACTCTTTTCCGATCAGGCGTTTCGGCGACCGGACGAGCATGTTGGCGCGAACTTCGACCACCGTGGCACCAAATTCTTCGGCGAGTTTTCGGATCGTCTGATTGAACACCTCGGGTGCACGAAAACGCAGTCGGTCGAGATCCTTCGCCGCCTCGTAGGCGCTGCGCGCGATATCAATCCGCCCCGCTGCCTCTTCGATACGCCCCAGCATGAACCAGACATTGGCGGCTTCGGAAGCCAGCTCAAGGGCTTGCTTCGCAGTCTCGCGCGCTTCGTCCAACCTGCCCGCCTGATATGCGCCTTGAGACGCGTTCATGAGCGCTTCAAATTCGGCCGCAATCGATTCGTCGACAACACCGCCGGCAAAGGGCGCCTGGTCTCGCTCATTGCTTACAAGCGTTGCGATATATACGGGGATTCCTGCGCCTTGATAGCGCGCGAGGATCTCACTCAAATTGGATTCGAACTGAAGCAGCCCGTCGTTGTAGATCGGAGATCCAATTGAAACCTCCGGGCTACTCGCCGCTTGTGCCATCAAGGTGTCACGCGCGTTGGTCGCCGGACTAGATGACTCGACGCGGCTTCGCGCAACGGACGAAAGCAACGTCGATACCCACTGATAGACCCGGAAGCGACTCAACTGTAGGTGGAGCTGCGTTGCCGTGCGCGACCGCTGGGCCGTCAGCGCGGACCCAGCACCGAAGATCCCTACGTATTCATTGTGCCCCGCGTAGATCAGCACAGCATCGGGTTCGACTTCGATGATCTCGTCAACGAAGTCGAGCAACGTATAACTATTGATCGCCGCCATTGCGGTCGACACCACCTCAATGTCGCTGTAGGGGTGCGTGGCTTCAAGACGATCGCCGAGCATGCCGGCGAGCCCAGCCCATCGACCAAACGGAAACCCGGCCGCGGTCGACCCTCCCTGCACAATGACGCGCTTGGTGTCGGGCGCCTTTTGCTTCTTGAAGATGATCGGGTCGATTCCGAGTCGGGCCTCGCGCTCGGGAAAATAACGACGCATGACCTGCGAATTGGGTTCGAGGTATCCGGGAACGTTCGCCGCGTCTACAAACAAATGCGGTCGGCCGCCAAAACCGACGATCGCGAGCCCCACCTCGGCGACCACGAAGAATAGAAAAGGCGAAATCAGCAGTGCGGCCACGCGGAATCCACGGGCGTGACTTGGGTCGGGAGACGCGCCCGGTTCAGGCATGCGACCCACGTTTTATCCACGAATGGACCCACGGATGCGCCATCCCTGGCACGCGATTGTCTCGGGCAAACGGTTTCAACACGCGGCGAGTATAGTGCGCCGTCAGCGCAATGGACGCATCTTGCTAGGTTCGTGCGCCCAGACCGATTCGCACCCACACAGGCTCAACTGGAGAGAACATTGTCCCTACGCAACGGTCATCGTCTTTGGGTCGGTCTCGGGATTGCCGCGGCATCGACGATCTTCGCTTCACATGCACAAGCACAGACCATCGACTGGACCGCGATCGAGAACGAATCCGTGGCAATGCTTCAGGACTATCTCCGGATCGACACGACCAACCCTCCGGGCAACGAAACCCTCGGTGCCGAATTCTTCGCAAAACATTTTGCGGACAACGGAATCGAGAGCCAGATTGTCGAGTCCGCTCCGGGTCGCGGGAACATCATCGCTCGACTGCGTGGCGACGGGTCGAAGCAGGCCGTTGTCCTCATGCATCATATGGATGTGGTGCCCGCCGACGCGCGGTTTTGGACCGCGGATCCATTTGGAGGCGAAATTCGCGACGGTGACCTGTACGGTCGTGGCGCAATTGATACCAAGGGGATGGGAGTCGCCAACGCCCTCGCACTCCTCACCCTGAAGCGCAGTGGCATCCCACTCGCCGGCGACGTGATATTCCTCGGAGTCGCAGACGAAGAGGCAGGCGGCAAGATGGGCGCCGGCTATGTCGTCAAAACTCACCCCGAATGGTTCGAAGGAACTTCGGTCGTCCTCAATGAGGGGGGCTACATCGCATCGGATGCCGACGGCAAGATCGTTTTCTACGGCGTTGAAGCCGCGCAGAAAGTTCCCTTCTGGGTCAGGCTCGTTGCGCAAGGCGCACCCGGGCATGGCTCGATGCCACGCCCCGATTCGGCAAGCAATCGACTGGTACGGGCACTGGCTCGCGTCATCGCATACGAAACACCCTTGCGAGTGGTTCCCGAAGTTCAGCAGTTCTATGCCGACACCGCGCACCTTGCTCCGAGCGAATTACAGCCCGCACTTTCCGACCTACGCGCTTCCCTCGCCGACCCCGCGTTTGCCAAGACGTTTACCTCGGACATCCGACAGAACGCTCTTGTTCGGAACACCATTTCACTCACCGCGCTCCGCGGCTCGAACAAAACGAACGTCATCCCCGCGGAAGCGAGTGCAGAACTCGACATCCGCCTCCTTCCGGATCAAGACCCGGTAGCGTTCCTCGAAGAACTCAAGCGTGTCATCAATGACGACACCATCCAAGTTGAAACCTTGTTGTCATTCCCGGCGGCGACCTCCCCTCTCGATCACGAACTCTTCGACGTGCTACGCGAGTTTGCGAAACGAGACGCGCCCGACGCCGTGGTCACGACGCCGCTTCTGGGAGGCTTCACAGACTGCCACTACTTTCGCGAACACGACATCCCGTGTTATGGCTTCTGGCCGTTCGCGCTCAACGACCAATCCTTCGGCGTCGTGCACGGAAACGACGAACGGATCGGCGTCGACGTATTGAAGGCCGGGACGCGAACCATGATCGAGCTGGTAGCCAGGCTCGCCGGCGCGACGCTGCCGAATCATGCCCCGTCCCCTTGAACGATTGGACGATTGAACGATCGGACGAGCAATCACTGAAGACGCTTGCGAGCAAACGAGGAGTCTTCGCGGCAGAAGGCGCACGCGCCCAAACGCGGATCCAATGCCGCTGTCTGCGTTGCGAAAGCGAGCTGTAGTCTCGGTAAGGTAGAAGTCACGGACCTGCCGGGTGCCGCATTGCGCAGCAAGATCACGCGCTCTCGATTCGTCGCGAAGCGGGTGTTCCCGATCGAAGCGGGCTCTTGCACGCCCGCTCCTCGAGCCCGCGGGAGCTTCGGCAGACCTGCCGAAAGCAGGGGACTCACAAATTACTGCCCCGGTTCTCATTTTGCTGGAGACGCGACCAAACTTAGAGTAGTCTCTAAACTTAATCCCGGCTCCACCCAAAGATGAACAGCGGTTCGTTCTTTCGATCTGGCCGAACCGTTTTGAAGTCCCAGCCGGAATAAGAGGCCAACATGCCCACCCCCGCATCCAACAATTCTGAAAACCCGGGCCCGCCCCTCGGACGCCGTGAGCGCCGAAAGCTCGAAGTGCGGACTCGGATCTACGCCGCGGCTCAGGAGTTGTTTTCAAAACAAGGCATCGAGGCGACAACGGTCGACGAAATTGCAGAAGCCGCAGATGTCGCGCCGGCCACCTTCTTCAATCACTTTCAGAGCAAGCAGGCCATTGTCGGCCTGATGACCGGCGAAGTCGTCGAACACATCCACGCGATGATCGTCGAATCACTCGTCGGAGACGGGTCGAGCTTCGAACGCATTCGTCGATTCATTGCACGCGCCGCCGAAGACATTTCCGCAAGCCGCGGCGGCGCCCGAGAGACGCTCCTCGAATTCCTGCGTCTCGACGCAACTCCGAACGTTCCGCACCCGTACCTCGACCGGCTCTTCGAACCCATCGTCGCCCTCATCGCAGACGGGCAAGCCGCAGGTGAAATTCGCACAGACCGCAAGGCTGCGTTTCTCGCTCAGATGGCGGTCGGCATGATCAACTCAGCTGTGACCAATTGGCTCGCGCACCCCGACTACCCCGTTGAGGAAAGCCTCGTCGAGGCAACGGAGTTCGCGCTCGAAACGTTGCGTCCGAAAGATTAGGCGCAGAAGGAAAACCGAAACCCAAACTGGCGTAACCGCCAGTGTCTGAACTTTCAAGATTGAACCGAAAGGACTTCCCCCGTGGCTCAGAAATTCAACGCCGACAATATCGATACCGACTACGGCCATGCCGCCGCATGGACCGCCGAAATGCCCGAGCGAACACGCTGGTTGCGTGAGAATGCGCCGGTCTTCTGGAGTGAGAAGACGGAGGCCTACATCGTCACCCGCTTCGAAGATGTCGTTCATGCGTCAAAGCACAACGACGTGTTCTGTTCCGGTGAGGGTGTCCTGCCCGGCAAGCTGAGCCCGAAGATCGGCCTCATCGACGAGGACGAACCGCGCCACGGCGAGATGCGGGGCCTCATCAACAAAGGCTTCACCCCGCGCATGGTTCGCAAATGGGAAGAGGTCTTCCAGCAGATCACCGACGAAGCGATCAATGAAGTTGCAAACAAGGGTGAATGTGATTTCGTCGAGGACATCGCCGTGCCCCTGCCCCTCATTTTGATCGCCGAAATGATCGGGATTCGCAAGGAAGATCGAAAGCGCTTTCACCAGTGGTCGGACGCCATGATCAGCGCCCAGGGCAATATGGACAATCCCGAAATTATCGCGAAGTCGGGAGCCGCGGCGATGGAATACATGACCTACGTGACCGCGGTGATCGAAGATCGGCGCAAGGAGCCCAAGGACGATCTGATCAGCATCTTGGTGCAGGCCAAAGACGACGGCGTCCTTGTCGAACATACCCGCAAACAGAGTGAAGCCATCGACGCCACGCTCGGTAGGTCCGACGAACATGCGTCGATGAACAACGATGAACTCATCAAAATGAGCATTCTATTGATGGTCGCGGGGAACGAGACGACCCGAAACGGTCTCTCGGGCGGGATGCAGCTCTTGATCGAAAACCCCGACGCGAAGCAGCGACTCATCGACGACCCCTCGCTGATCCCCACCGCGGTCGAAGAAATGCTTCGCCTCGTCTCGCCTGTCCTTTCCTTTCTCCGCACGGCGACTCAGGACACGGAACTTCGCGGCGTTCCCATCAAGCAGGGCGAAAAGGTTCTGATGATGTACGGCTCGGCGAACCGCGATGCAGAAGAGTTCGAAAACCCTGATGACTTCAATATCGATCGCAACCCGCATCACGTCGCCTTTGGAATTGGCAACCACTTCTGCCTCGGCGCCAACTTGGCACGAATGGAAATGCGTGTCGCGCTGAACGAGTTGCTTCGCCGCGTGCCCGACATGGAATACTCGGCAAGCGGCCCCGAGATGGGCTCTTCGGCACTGGTCAGAAGCGTGAAGCACATGCATGTGAAGTTCACGCCGGAAATCGCGCAATAGGCCTAGATCAGTTCGAGCCTGCACCGTTCCAACCGGCGAACGGATTCCGCCCGCTATCGTGCGCGCCCATGCCCTTTGACGTCACTGATTTTAAAACGCTCATGGAGCTCGAGCCGCACGGCCCCGACGTCTTTGTCGGGGTCAGCCCTTCCTATCCGTGGGGCCGCGTTTACGGCGGCCAGGTTGTCGCGCAGGCGTTGCGCGCTGCGTGTGCGACCGTTGATGACTCGTTTCAGGTTCACTCGCTGCATTCCTACTTCATTCGCGGCGGGGACTACGACGAACCGATCCGTTACGAAGTCGATCGGATTCGCAATGGCCGATCGTTCCTCACGCGACGGGTCGTGGCGCGTCAATCGATGGGCCCGATTCTGAATTTATCCGTTTCGTTCCAAATTCGAGAAGCCGCGGTCGACGTGCAGGAATGCACGATGCCTACGGACTTGCCGCAGCCTGAAGATCTTCGCCCTTCCGAGTGGGGACCCATTCTTCTTATCCCGGCCAGCCTGCTCGCCACCATCGTCTCGCGATAGCCCGTCGCCGCAGGCGCGCAGATCCTAAAGCTGAGGCGATCATCCCTTGCAATATTCTGAATCGTATAATTACGCTTGGGAGGCCAGTATCGTGCAAGATTGGCGACTCGCAGAAACTGCGGGCGAGGGGAGTCTTTCCCCCATTTCGATTGATGCAACAACGCCGCGGTTCGGCGGGCACTGCCAGTCTCGCCGTTGACCTGTACGCGAAGCATGGGAGGATGATTGCAACCGGGCGGTCAACTCGTTGGGCAGACGACCGAGTGCAGCTCCTCGGCCTCCGGAAACCCGAGAACCTGGCCGACCAATTCCTGGTTATAAATCTCGGGTAGAGAAAGTTTTCCATGAAAGAAGCGGTCTTCTCTCGCGCTTTGTCCAATATAGGTTGGTGTATCTAGACGATGATCTGTCGGCATCGTTTGCGTGCTGTGCTTCAAGTCCACCTGACTTCCATTGACCAATAATCTGACGATTGGGATTCGCGGGCGCCGGCTCGCAATCGCGGACAGATGGCGACTGAAGAACGCCGTCACAACGATCGAGTGACAGCGGTCGGGCGCGATTTCTCCCGACCGAAGTGTCTGTCCGTCAATTTCTACGGTCAGTCTACGGGTTCGATCCATGGAGATGTTCAGTAGACCAGGCTGCTGCGCGACAATTTGCACGCTTGCGCCGGGATGGGGTTGGGACGACGGCGTGATTCCAATCGCAAACGTATAACCCGCAAGGCCGGGAGACCGTTGAAAGTTGTCCCCCGTCAGCATTCCTCGGCCATTGGGGCCCTGGCGCGAAAACGTGGTGTCTACCTTTCGAATCTCGCTTCGCCAATTTTCGTACTTGACGCGGAGCTGTTCGATGCGCGCGTCACGATCCTCCAACAACTCTGTATTGCCCGTTGGGTCGAGAGAGAGATCCAGCAGGTGGTCGTTTCCGTTAAATTCGTGAAACAGCCGCACGTTGTCGGCCGACAGTGTTCCGTATACGTGGAGGTGCCAGATGAAGCTTTCCCAGAACAAGTCACGCTGTTGGAACACATCGTTGTGTTTTGCATTCGCAAAGCTAATGCCGTCCAACGCTTCGTTCGTATTGTCAGGAGAGATCAAGTTCATCAATGTTGGATAGATATCGAAGATGGTCACCTTCGTATCATTGACTGAACCGGATCCGAACTGCTGCGGCCAGTGAATAACGAGTGGAACTCTGACCCCCCCTTCCCAATAGGTTCCCTTCTTTCCGTAATATGGAAAGTTGTTGTCGAAAGCCTGGTTGATCCCCCCATTGTCACTAGCAAGAATGACGATCGTGTTGTCGAATTGTCCAGTTCTTCGCAACGATTCGACGATTCGTCCCACGTTCGAATCGAGTTGATTGAGGAGTGCCTTGAACTTCCCAGCTGGGGTATCGGGAAATTCGCTCATGAAGCGGGCCGCCGGTTCGATTGGCGTGTGCGGTGCAAAGAACGCGTGATAGATGAACCAGGGCTCCGTGGCCTCTCCTTGTTCGATGAGCTCGATAGTTCGGTCCGCGAGCAGATCGGTCAGATGACCCTCGAAACGTTGACGGGGATGATTGTCAATCTTTAACCAGGGGTCGAAATAGCTCGGGTAGGAGTACGGCGCTTTGGCACTGGGGTCGTGTAGTGACCACTGATTCAGAAACCCGAAGGACGTGTCGAACCCTTGGGCCAGAGGCCAGGCCTCTTTTACTGTCGATCCGAGGTGCCACTTTCCAACGTGATGGGTGGCGTAGCCTTGCTTCCGCAAGGCCTCGGGCAACGTCACAACCTCAGGGGGGATCCCGCGAGCAATGGGTCGAAAGCCGGCGCGTGCAGCATATCGGCCCATCAGCAACGCGGCGCGACTCGGAGAGCAAGTGCTTTCGGTGTAGAAGCGTGTGAAGCGTGTTCCCGCAAGCGCGAGCCGGTCCATGTTGGGCGTTTGAACGGTTTCATCGACGTTGTTGATCCCGAGATCGTTGTGACCCAGGTCGTCGGCGAGGAGCAGCAAGATGTTGGGCTTGGTCGAAACACCCGCGGCTGGGGTCGTGGGTGTGGAGTGATTCGCATCGTCGCATGCGGAAAGAAGCCACACGCTCGAGAGCAGTCCAAGCCATACAATTCTAAGTGTGCGTTTGTCAGCGAAATGCATTGACCCGGATCCAATGAAGCTTGCAATGATCATCACAAGCAACGGGGATTGCGTCGACTCTTAAGTCGCTTGATCCTTCCGCGCGTCGAGAGGATCTTGTCCCGTCGGCCGCAATGGTTACGCTGCCTCTGCCAATTCTTCGTCGATCGCTATCGCAACGAGTGTAGGTGGGTTCAATCGAGCTTTGGTCTCCGTAAAGCTCGCGGCGCCGCGACTATTCGGCAGCAACTTCGACTGGCGCGTAGTATACGTTCACCGTATCGAATGCGAGATAGCGCTTGATCGCGCCGTAGCCATGTTCTGCAAAGTACGCCGCAACGTCTGGACGTCTCCCCTCGGTCACCACGAGGTCCGGCCGAAAACGCTCAATATCGAAACCATGCAGCGCCGTGAGTTCGTGTCCTTCTATGTCCATGGCGAGCAAGTCGATCTTTGTGATCCCCTCTCGATCCAATAAGTCATTGAGCGAAATCGACGGGATTGAAATTTCTTCGACGTTGAGCGCCCCCCCAAAGTGCACGCCATCGGCTCGCTCACGGGTTGCCGAAGAGAGGCCGACGTTCTCTGAGCGGTAAAAGACGGAATCATCCGATGATTTGTCGGCGACGAGATAGGCGAAAAACTTGGATGCCGGACGAGCCCGTTGCCATTGTTCGGCGTACTCCTCCAAAGCATCGATCGCGAACCCGTTCCAACCGAGATGCTTTTCGAGGTAGGCAGTGTTGTTGGCCATCACCGGCCACGCGCATCCCACATCGACAAAGAATCCGGAGCGCCGGTCTTGAAAGAAATCGCGAATGATCAGCTCTTCGTCGAAGAGCGAGTAACGCTTCTTCTCGGCAAGGATCCCGGTCCGACCGGGAACATTGCGTAACGCTTCCCGCTGCTTCGCGATCGTATCCCTCAAATTGAAGTATTTTGGAGTTTTGCCTGGGCGGGGCGCAGCCTTGACCGCAGGATCGGGAGCGACCCCCGCTGGCTTCGCGGGGTTCTCGGACGCGCTTTCGGTGACGATCTCCTCCGAACTGCAACCGAAAGAAATCAACACCGAGATGCCAAGTACGACCGCAAGCATATTTGCGCTGCGTCTAGGCTCAATTAATCGCGATTGCATGGGTACGCCATTCTCCAAGGGTGTGGATCCGAAGTCTAACCTCTTGGGCGCTATCGCGCGCATGGCGTTTGGCAGGCGGAGTGCGGTTGATGTGCAGAGTCACTTGCCCGAATTCGGCTGGGTGAGGGGCGAGTTCTCTGTTGGACATCAGGAAACTTTTTGGACGTTGATTTGTAGAGGCTATTTAGACATGTCGAGTTTCTCCAATTTATAATGTCGGGCTTTGGGCATCGTGTTTGGCCCGGAATCGACATGGACCCAACGGGCCCCCTGGCATTGAGCCGCAAGGATCTGAACCGGTTGGAGATCTTGGGCCTGCCAGTGACATGAATGAAACTCATCAGCCAGCGCAACGGTTTAAGCCACAAAACGTTTTCGCAGAAACGGCAGGCACCATTACTGTCCACTCAAGAAGCGCCATCAGGATACGTACCTTGATCCCGCGTTCGCGCAGCTTTTTGATCGCCTCAACACCGCGCTCGGCGACCACGAATTAGGCGGATTCGATGGTCAATTCCTGTTGCAGTGACTCCAGTTTCCTAAGGCAGGTCAACAAGCCAAAATTCTAACCTTGGGACTGGATTCGTTTGGTTGGGCTCGCCATTCCCGCCCTCACGCTCCGGGAACGAACTGGATCGGTGAGGTCCAGGCGCGCTCCTGAACCGTCGCCGCCATGTCGGAGCGCGGAGCCACGCCTTCGCGAATCGCATCCCAGGTGGACCAACGACACGTGGGGTTCTCGAGCACTCGGGCATAGTAGAAGGCGCGCTGGTCGGCGTTGAATTCGGGGTCGTGCCACAGCGTCCGCAATTGGGCCGCGCCGTCACCCGACACGGAACAATCGCTGAGATCGACGCTGGCCCCATTGTCGGGACAACGATGGGTCACAGAATCGATCGCGGCGCCGCCGGAACATGCGACATCGTAAACGGCTTCGTGGGTCTCGCCTTTGGAGTCGATCCAGCCCTTAATGATCTGCAGGCGTTGCAGGCGTGTCGTATTGGGGTCGGCGAGGGCCCAGAGCAGGAAGCCCGGCGCATCGCCGCCCTGGGCGGGCAAGTCCGCTCCCATCGTTACGCCATCGGCGTAGGCACGCGCCACGAGTTCCGGAGCGTCGAGCATGCCGCCATCGTAGTCGTAGCCGGCGAAGAAGCGCAGAGAGATGCGCGGGCCCGAAGTCGCGAAGGTCTCCTTACGGCGGAAGGCTTCATAGATCGCCTCCCGGGTATTCTCCTCGGCCCAAACTGCCGCCAAGCCCGAAGCACCATAGGTGGGCGTCGCGCCGCCC
>LWDU01035226.1_pt1 | contig 36950 bp, 37 predicted proteins | sample 727161 | NCBI WGS metagenome assembly LWDU01 (sample SAMN04566230, study PRJNA314399) | hydrothermal vent metagenome | isolation source: deep sea hydrothermal plume seawater | place: Mexico: Gulf of California, Guaymas Basin | collected 2004-07-11 | reverse complement strand
TGTTGATCAGAACATCCAGCTGGCCTTCTTTTTCCGCAAACTTTGCCACTGCGGCTTCAATACCTTCAATTTTGGAAAGATCCCCGGGGATGGAAATACACTCGCCTCCGTAGGTCTCGGCCAGTCGTTTGGCGGTTGCGTCGCAGGCATCGGCCTTGCGGGAGCTGATGTAGACCTTGGCGCCATTGGCCAAAAAGCCTGCGGCAATCATTTCACCAATGCCGCGGGAGCCGCCGGTAATGAATGCGACTTTGCCTTTAATTGAAAACAGATCCTGCATTGTTCTTCCTTACTTTTTGATGTCGAGTGTGTGTAGCTTGAGTATGAGGCGAGAGTATACGTTAGAATCTGCACATGACTCAAAAATCGACACCAGCGGTCTGGATGCGGGGCGGCACGAGTAACGGGCTCTTTTTTCGGCCGGAAGATCTGCCTTCACAAAGCCAGGATCGTGACAGGTTGCTGCTGTCGGCGATAGGCAGCCCGGACAGTTATGGCAATCAGCTCAATGGACTTGGCGGCGCAACATCCAGTACCAGCAAGATATGCATTGTAGGGCCTTCGAAACAGGCAGATTGTGATGTCGACTTTCTGTTCGGCCACGTCAGCATTGAAGAAGCCGTTATCGACTATTCAGGCAACTGTGGCAACCTTTCCTCCGCGGTTGGCGTTTATGCCATTGAGCAGGGTCTTGTCAAAGCCACGGGCGAGCTCACGGTGGTGAGAGTCTGGCAGGAAAATCTGAACCAGCGACTCACGGTTCATGTCCCAACAGATAGTCAAGGCCGCGTTGTTTTTGCCGGGGACGTTGAAATAGCGGGTGTATCCGGCACTGGTGCCGGTGTTAAGGTCGAATTTCTCAATCCTGGTTTTGATAACGAGGGACATGTCTTCCCCACTGGTAATCCAATGGATGTCCTGGATGTTCCCCACGTTGGCAAGGTCGACGCAACCCTGGTCCATGCTGGCAATGCAACTATCTTCATAGAAGCCCAGCGTTTTCGCCTGCATGGCACAGAATCCCCAAAAACCTTGTTGGCGAATGACAATATGATGGCCAAACTGGAACAGATTCGATGCGCAGGTGCGATTGCCATGGGGCTTGGTGAAGATCCTGATTGGATTACGCAGCATCAACCGGCGACGCCCAAGGTGTGTCTGCTGAGTGCTTCCAAAGATGACTCGGTGGATCTGGTGGCGCGTATCATCTCCATGGGCAAGCCGCATCATGCGATGACGGGTACCGGTGCCATTGCACTTGCAGTGGCTGCTGCAATCCCTGGCACGGTCGCGTATCAGCTACGTAATACGGGGGAAGTGACAGAACAGCTTGAACTGAATTTTGCCCATGCGGCAGGGACGATGTCGGTATCGGCACAGGTGCTTCCCGAATCTCACGTGGCAGTGTCTGCGTCGATGATTCGTACTGCACGGACGTTAATGCAAGGCGTGGTTTTTACTTTGGTTGAATAGGAGGGGTTGAATAGGAAAGTCACTCACCGAATCACTTATCAAAGGGTTTATCAAAGTGTTCATTAAAGCGGTGCGTGTACCATCGGGCGGCTTTTTTTAAGCCTTCTCTTATTGAGTAGGCTGGTGAGTAACCCAGGAGGGTGCGTGCCTTGTCAATATCGGCCAGTGAGTGCAATACATCACCTTTTCTGAAGTCTCGATATTCTGGTTCGCAATGTGAATTCGTCTGACGTTTAATTAACCCGTAGAGCTGATTCAGGGATGTCTGTTCTCCAAATGCCACATTGTAGACCTGGTTAACGGCTGAATCTTTATCAACCGTCGCAGCCAGCAGGTTGGCCTGCACCGCATTGTCAACATAACAAAAATCCCGACTGGTCTCGCCGTCGCCGTTAATGAACAGGGTTTCGTCCCTTAGCAGAGCCTTGAACCACAGCGGAATTACGGCTGCGTACGCGCCGTTGGGATCTTGTCTTGGTCCAAAAACATTAAAGTAACGCAAACCGATGGATTCGATTTCATAAGTCCGGGCGAACACATCTGCATAAAGCTCATTAACGTATTTTGTCACTGCATAGGGGGAAAGCGGGTTACCAATAACACTCTCCTGTTTTGGCAATGCAGCGCTGTCGCCATAGGTCGAACTGGAAGCGGCATATACCATTCGTTTAGCGCCGGAATCTTTCAGCGCAACCAGCATGTTCAAAAAACCACCGACATTAACTTCATTAGACGTTAAGGGGTCTGCAATTGACCGGGGAACGGAACCAAGTGCCGCCTGATGCAGCACGTAGTCAACATTCTGCATTGCATTTTTACATTCTTCCAGCTCCCGAATGTCACCGTTTCGGCATTGAAACTTCTGCCACTGTTCACGGGTGACGATGGCCTTGACTTCATCAAGGTTTTTCTGGAATCCGGTGGAGAAATTGTCCAGGCCGACGACTTTCTGATTAAGAGAGAGTAAGTGCTCAAGCAGGTTCGAACCTATGAACCCGGCGACGCCAGTTATCAACCAGGTATATTCGTGGTCGTTTAAGTGAAGCCTTAATCTATCGTAGTTTGTCACGAATAACCTTATAGTTGCCCGTCAGACTCGATATGGGGCCAGGCGTTTTTAACATCATAAATCACGACACCCTGCTCGGAAATTTGCGCGACCTGTGACGCAGTCATCTGCCTGAGTTCTTCATGCGCTACCGCCAGTATGATGGCGTTGTATTTTTTCGAGTCGATGGATTCTGTTAATTCGATGCCATATTCTCGCGTCACATCACTGGCACTGACGCAAGGGTCATAGACATCAACATTAATTTCATAAGATTCTAGCGCGCTATGTAAATCAACGACTTTGGTGTTGCGGATGTCTGGGCAATTTTCTTTAAATGCGAAGCCGAGTATCAATAATTGAGCACCTTTTATTCGCAGATCTTTGCTGATCATTAGTCGAACAACCTGATTTGCAATATAGGCGCCCATCCCATCGTTGATGCGGCGTCCTGCAAGAATGACTTCTGGCGAATAGCCTGCCTTTTGAGCGATGTGAGTCAGGTAATAGGGATCGACCCCAATACAGTGTCCGCCCACCAGTCCCGGCTGGAATGGCAGAAAGTTCCATTTTGTACCCGCGGCTTCCAGTACGTCTGCCGTATTGATATCAAGTTTGTTAAATATTTTGGCTAACTCATTAACAAGCGCTATGTTGAGATCTCTTTGTGTGTTTTCGATGACCTTCGCAGCCTCAGCCACCTTGATTGATTTTGCCTTGTGCGTCCCGGCGATGATTATTGACGCGTATACATCATCAACAATGGTGGCGATCTCTGGCGTGGATCCAGAAGTCACTTTGGGGATGTTAATCAAACGATGCTCTTTATCACCCGGGTTTATCCTTTCAGGGCTGTAACCAACATAAAATTGTTCGTTATATTTTAACCCGGAGTTTGACTCAAGCAGCGGGACACAAACTTCTTCAGTGGCACCCGGGAATACGGTAGATTCGAAGACAACAATATCATCCGGCTTTAAGGTTTTACCCACAAGTTCGGATGCTTTTGTCAATGCAGTTAAATCTGGCCTTTTTTCATCATCAATCGGTGTAGGAACTGTAACGATATAAAAGTTGGCAGAAGCAATTTGTTGCGGATTACTGGTAAATTCCAGCTTGTTACTCAATGACAGCTCTTCAGCCGTCACCTCCTGGGTGCGTTCAATACCCTGGCTCAGTTGCTGAATACGGGATTCATCAATATCAAACCCGATAGTTGAATACTTTTTCCCAAATTCGACCGCGAGTGGTAACCCCACGTAGCCTAGCCCAATGACGGCGATTTTCTTTTCCACATCCAGCCTTTTGTTTCTTACAGATGAGTTCTTGTTATTGATGATACCGTATCATAAAAACTGCCCCAACTATTTGTACAACAGATAGTTGGAAGCAGATTGTTACTTGATTCACTCTTTCCGCATCCCATGCTCACTTCTCATCCAGTCTAAACAGGCCATTCAGCGCCATCTGATGTCCATGGGCTCGCCCAGCCATTTACATTCCGCGATGTGTTCGTCGATGGAGGGGTCAACGTCAAGTTCTGACGACAGGTGTTTTATTTCCTACAGGTGAGTTCTTGCCTTTGGTAGTACCGTGTCATGAAAAAACAGTCTGCCTGAAGAAGTGATCAGATTCTCTTTTCTCGTCGACGGGGTGGTTGGTTGCAAGCTACTGGACCACGTCTAATGCCTATTTCCAATCCAGCCTAAACAGGCCATCCAGCCATCTGAAAGGTCCATGCGCTCGCCGAGCCATTTGCATTCTGCAGAGTGTTTGGGTTCTTGCCTTTGATAAATCCGTGTCATGAAAAGCCGCCCGTTTGAAGAAGGTTGTGATCAGAATCTCTTTTCTCATCGACGGGTGGTTGGTTGGAAGCTGCTGGACCGCGTCTAATGCCTATTTCCCATCCAGCCTAAACAGCCCATTCAGTGCCATCTGTATATCCATCTGCTCACCCAGCCATTTACATTCCGCAGTGTGTTCATCAATAGATGGGTCAACATCAAGTTCTGATGACAGGTGTTCCGGGAATTGTGGGTAGAAGGATTTCGTCACGACTTTGTTATGTTTGTTGGTGAATACCAGGTCGCCGTTGTCTTCACGATGGATGCGGTACTCACCTTTGTGTAACAGGCTATGGTGAAATGTACATAAGGTGGCGAGATTTTCCATGTTTGTTTCGCCGCCGTCTGCCCAGTGCTTAATGTGATGTGCATCGGTGTATTTTGACTGGCAGCAACCCGGGTAAAGACAACCACCGTCTCGAATTCGCAAGGCGTGGGCCATCGCTCTGGGGATGACACGGGATCGCCTGCCGATGTTGAGTACATTTCCCTTGTCATCTTCCAAAACTGTCGTGATTTGAGCATCACAGGCCAGTCGCCGGGCAACCTCGGGAGCCAGGAAACGGTTGTTGTCGACTGAACAGGTTGCCGATTTATTAATCTTGTAATCCCGGCTCGCTTCGTTGGTATTGATATGGAGGAAGATCAGGTATTTTTCGCCGAGGGACCCGGTTGGCTTTCTTGTTTGATCACTGCTGTCTGGTTTCGGATGGATTGAATCAGGGTGTTCTTGTTTGTGAAATTCAACCCCGCGCTCTTCATTGATGCACTCTTTATCAATGCACTCTTTATCAATGCACTCTTTATCAATGCACTTGTCATCAACTCGCTTGTCATCGATGCGTTCCTGGTCATCGTCGTTACCAGGCGCTATCTGAGGGAACTTTCTAACGAGAGAATATTCTTCAAGATCAGATTCATCCCCATTGGGGCAACCTTCCTTAGGGCGGGCCTCTTCAGGACGATGTTTTTTACAGTGGTCTAGTTGAGGAAAATTTGCCTCCGGATATGAAGCCTTGTAGTAATAACCTTCCTCAAGAAATATATTTGCCAGCCTTACCAATGCACTGGCCTCTAGCGATGCAAACTTTCCATAACCATCTTCATCCGGCATCATTTGGGAAAAAATCCTTTCCTGCTCCTCTTGCCGCTCTTGTTCCTTACTCTGTTCAAGGTCCATTAAATTTGTTTCCGCGGAAACATTTGTAGAATCTACTTTAACTTCTGCTGGTGAATCAGATTGTCCTGCTGTCACCTCTGGGAGCTCGTTCTCTGTTATGGGTGCTTTCTCGTGATCAGGTCCCTGTCTATCTTTTTTGATGTCTTCGACCAATACAGGGCCCGTTTTCTGCCAAAAGGTCTTACCGTTTTGAGCGTCCCTGCGGCGTTCCGGCTTGCAGACAATATCGAGTCCCGCTGCAGTGGCGTTTGGTAATCCAATGTTTGATGCGATCGTTGGCGATTGTAGAACACTTCGATAAAGTCTGTGATTCTAACTCGCGCCACCTCGCGACTTGCCTTCACCTTGTCTTCTAACAATTCAATCTCCAGGTTCACAAAGAAGCTCTCCGAAACAGCATCGTCCCAACTGACACCCGATACACGACATCGCAACAAGACCGTATGCTGATTTTTAGCGGCCTATATAAACTGGGGTCCGTTTCTCCATAAATGCCTTTGGACCCTCGATGGCATCTTCGGTCTGAAACACCGGTCCAGAAAATGTTGACTCCAGTTTAAGTGCTTCTTTTTCAGGGTGTCCCCACACTTCCCGCGCCGATTTTCGGATTGCCTGAACAGCAATTGGACCATTTGCCGCCAGTTTTTCGGCAAGCTGCATGGCTTTGTTCATTAATTCAGCAGGTTCGACGACGTAGTTGAGGAAACCATAATTCAAGGCTTCCTCTGCGGTAATCAGGTCGCCTGTTAACAGGAGCTCCATCGCCTTGGCATAGGGTAATTGGCGCGGCAATCTTACGGTTGAACCACCAGCTGGAAATATCGCCCACTTGACTTCCTGTACACCGAGTTTCGCTTCAGGAACGGAAATCCTGATATCTGTTCCTTGTACGAGTTCCATTCCACCTGCAATTGCGTGTCCGTTAATAGCTGCAACGACAGGTTTTACGGTGTCTCGCCCCATCAGGTAGGTACCCTGCTTGCTGACTTCGTTAACCCATCGATTATCCCACTCATCTTCAGGTTGCCTGGAACCATTCATCAAGGGAATCAGCCGACCCAAATCTGCACCGGCACAGAATGCCTTGTCACCAGTACCGGTGATAATCGCAACACGTATGTCGTTGTTATTTTCAACTTCATGGAAGGCGTCATACAACCTGACAAACACTTCCGGATTCATTGCGTTTCTGGCTTCCGGTCGGTTTATTGTCACTGTTGCAATGTGGTTGCTGTGTTCGAATTCTACTGCAGCCATGGCTGACTCCTTAGTTCTGCTGATTGTTAGATCTGCTGATTGTTAGATCTGCAGATTGATCGTTTTACCCGTCTACTATTCCAGATACTGTAAACATCCGGTTTCTGCCAGCAAATCACGCAGGGCGGCGGTCTGCTTGTTTTGAAGCAACTTTCTTAACCGGTCATAACATTTCACCTGGTACTTGAACGTTGGCTGTTCAAAGATGCGCCCGGCCAGATCCACAGTCATGGCATCTGCCCCTTCAGCATGTGCGTTGGCATTGGCTTTCAGAAATGGCAGGTAATAACGCGCGCTGAACTTCAGCAGTTCGCTGACTGCGCCTCGCATGTCTGCAAAGTCATGCCACTCACCCTCGATACCGCTACTGTCCTCCAGTCGTCGCACCCAATCGTAAACACTGGGTACAGTATCACGCATGATCAACATGGATGTATGGTCGCTGGCGAGTGTTTTCAACTGACCGAACAAGCCAAAGTCTGCCAATGAAGGGCGCGTGCCAAATATGAACTCGTCCCGGGTTGCGAAGGTGTCCAGAATGGCGAGTAATTCGTGAAAGCTGCTTTCGATGATTGGTTTGGTCTGTTTTGTACAACCCACCAGAGGCATACGCCCTACCTGGCGCTGCCGGATTGCTTCAGCCGCCTGTTTCAGATCATCACCACGCAGCCCAGGTGAGTTGTCGCTGATAATCTGACGGCTGCTGTATATCTGGTCGATCTCGAGATCCCAGCGGTAGTGAAACATCATTTTAGTTACCCATTCATCACCCATATCCTCAATCAGGTTACTGAGGAACGCCATTGCGGGATCGTTAGGGATAATCGAGCGGTCGCTATGCCTTTCTTCCAGCATAAAAGCGAGCGGGGTCGAATCTACATGCAGGCTATGATCTTCTGGTAGCCGGAGGATGGGAATGACGGGTGGACCATCGTGTTTTATTTGCGACCGGATGGCGGGTGTAATCTGGACCCAATCAAACGGTAATCGCCGGTAATGCAGAATGGCGCGCATTTTCTGGGAATAGGGCGAACCGCCCCCACCGTATAACTGGTATCGTTCCATAATCTGAACCTAAAATTATTTCAATGCAGTAAATACTCAAGAAAACCTGACCACTTTGGCGTTGCCTTAGCAGTTGACACTGATTGTTCAGACAAGAATGATATCAGACCGCCTGCTAAAGAAGACGAACAAGACTTCTTCTTGTTCGCGTATACCGATATTGTTTCTAGTCAACGCCGCCTCAAGGACAGCCATGAACTTTGTCGCTGATATGTTCATCCCTGTGTGCGGGAATATCGCTATCGGCGTACCTAGTCGCAATCGCAGGATTTTCCAGATGAATGTCAACTAAGTCGCTTGCGATTTTAGTAATACCTGCTGTTCCACCGTCTCGTGTGTGATTAGTACCAGTCATATCACTTGTATCAAGTAAGGAAATCAGATTAGCATGACACAGTTCACCGGCTCTCGCTAACACATCATCTCCAATCTTCATTATTTCGGGGAGACTTCGCCTTTACCGGTAATAATGAACCATTCAGGCAATCGTCAGCGCTTCAAAACAGAGGATGAGATCTGTCTGATACATTTAGACACAGATAGCTATCTACAAGAGAGGGCGATGCAGAGTATCAGTTTTAACCAACCGGGCCTGGCGATGTTACTCGCCCTCGTGGTTCCACTGTTTCTACTCTTTCCGATCTTTCAGATGACGCGTAGATCGAAGCAGCCATCGGCACTTGAGCAGGTCTACAGCTGGCTGCCGGGTTTCGTCAATACCATTATTATCGTGTTTGTCTGCGCGACTGAAACTTTTTTGCTTATCCTGAATTACTCATCCTTCTGGACGATCAGCGTAGATCACGGACAGATCGAACTTGAATACTGGTTTCCACGCGCTGACAAGCGTCTGGAACCTTCAAATGTAAGCGAGGTTCTGTAGACAACAATTTAGCAACTGACACGATACTCCGCTCAAAAATAAGCAAGAGACTCAAAGGAAATGTAGCCTATCTTGTGCCGAGTTGGTGGAGCATCGATCCATGGGATGGCAGCTTCAAGAGAAAGCGGGAGCACACCAGTTATTTTGGAGATGAAACGTGAGCACTTTAATTTTTGGGTGCTTAACAATCTATGCGATTTCGTTAAGTGTCGCCAAAGCTTCTAATGCGACTTTGCTGTTGAGCGATGATTTCGAGACAGCACGACCAGAGTGGTTGATAAGTGATCCTTCCCTGGTTTCTATTGTGGATTCAGGTCACAAGGGGCACAAGCAGGTGCTACAGCTGACGCCCGATGGCGGTGCCATAACCTCCCTGATAAACCAGTTGCTGTCTCAACCACCTGCTGAACCAGTATATGCATTAATTAAAGACTCTCACAACTGGGGCGCGGTTAGAGTTGAGGGGCAGGTTTACTTCCCAGCGGATGGGGACGCCTATCTCGGGATCGTCCATGGCTATCAAGTTGATAATCAACGGGCTGATTTTGGCAGTATTTACGTAATTGACAAAAAGAAAAGGCGATATGTTCGCGTTAATCCTCACTACGATTGGAATCCTGCCCGAGCCCTTTATGAGGAATTCAGAGTGAACCTAAAAAAACCTGAACAAAGCGGGTGGCTGGATTTCGCTGCCGAAATTGTTGGTGGTTCCTGCCATTTTTTTATTGAAGACTTGAACGTGCCCGTAGTTACGTTCAACCTATTTGATGAACAAAAAGGATTGATTGGATTCATCCCTCGCGTGGTTGGTGAATCAGTTTGGCTCGACAACCTGCGGGTGTACTCAATTGACCAAATCGATCAGCAAACCAGCGGACAACCTTCTGACAGACTGGGAAGTGAGCGGGCCCTTTGCAGATCTGCAATCAGGGCTGAATTCGTGGCATCCTTTTGCAGTTGATGAGCGCGGAGCTGTGGTCGCTGCAAAGGTGACTGAATATCTTGGCGAACGTCGATATGCTTACTTTCGGACTCAGGTAACACTAGTTACACCTCAGATACTTGAGTTCGCAACCTCTGTCCAACTTTCGCTTCGTCTGAATGGTAAAGAGGTTGAACTCACTGGTCCCAATATTGGTCGTTTCGATTTTCGCCGGGTTGCTTGGTTTGATTTCAGAGAGGGTGCACAAGCTTGGATCCAGTTACCTGCGGGTAGTCATGATGTTGTTATTGAAGTCAAATCAGACTATGCGGGGACCGGCTTTTTTGCGCGGGTTAGATAAAGCGGTCGGAGCGTCACTGTCCCCGCCAGAGTCCCAAAGCCAGTAACACGGTAGACGTGACGAACATCCCACCAATGTCTCCGCGGAGTGTGCTTAAGCCTGCAATGCCTTCGGGCGTCACTCCAAACTGCTGTGCAGCATCTGCCGCGTTTAACATCACGTTCAGGCCCATGAAAGCCATCAGCAGTGCGATGAGGCCGACCTGGATCTTCAATGTCATCTGCATGTCGTTCTCCTTATTATCATTGTTATCTTTTTATCGCACCGCCTTTGCTATCAGCTCGGTGGTCTGTTCACACTCAATATGGATTCCATATCAAAAATCCAGCGGTCATTTTCTCTTGAGACGGGCACTCAAAGCTTGATTTCCCACAATTTAGTAATTCTCGGCGTCGCCAGATTATTTTTCAGCTGAGACTTTTCTTATGTCTTGACGTCACGCAACATCTTAAGTTAACTCGTAGTTTCTGTAACAGGACAATTGCTGATGGTTCGTCTGTCTGATCTTCACGAAGTAGAAGCTGAACATATGCGCAAGCGAGCGGAAGCGATGCAACCCGTTGAAGCCGCGCCCTGGATTTCGCCAAAACCACTCCACGAGTCAACCATCGCAATCGTTTCCACGGCTGGATTACATCGCAGATCAGATGCTCCATTTAGTGTCGGCGCGGTAGATTATCGTTTGATTCCAGGCGATGTTGATTTCGCAGATGTTGTTGTCTCTCATATAAGTACCAATTTTGACCGCAGTGCCTTTCAACAGGATTCCAATATCTGGTTTCCCCTTGAGCGCTTGCGAGAAATGGCAGCGGATGAAGAAATCGGTGGTGTCTCGAAATGGCATTATTCCTTTATGGGGGCCCAACCAAACCACCAGGCACTTGCGGCAACTGCAGAAGAGGTTGGGCGGCTACTCGCGGCCGACGAGGTTGATGTGGCGCTGATGGTGCCTGTCTGACCTATTTGCACGGGCGCCGTGGGCGCTCTCGCGAACTTCATTGAGCGGGCCGGTGTAGCTACTGCTTCCATTAGTTTAATCAGGGAGCAAAGCGAAGCCGTGAAACCCCCTCGTGCGTTGTGGGTACCCTTTGCCCTTGGTCGACCACTCGGTACTGCAAACGATGCGGGTTTCCAGAAACAGGTCATGCGTGCGGCACTGGGTATGCTCGAAACAGCCACAAAGCCGACGATAGAAGACTATCTAGTTGAAGCACCGGCTGAGGCCGAAGTTGGTGAGTGGGTGTGCCCGGTCAGATTCCCGGTCGCCGAGGATGAATCATATTCGGGACGGCTGGTTGCCGAGGTGACACGTCTTGCTCCATGGTCTGCTGAAACTCGCGCAGTTCGAGGCCGATCATTGTTTGGAGCGACAGGTGCGACAACAGATCAGTTTGAAAGTGTTGCTCGAGCATTAGGCGCGATTGCAGATTCTGGTGATGTAACGAGTCCCCCTGATGTTGATATTGATTGGAAATTCGACATGCCATTGCTGGTGCGTCACCTTGCTGATGATTTGCGCGTGTTCTACCACGAGGCTGTCGCTGCGCAGCCAGGCCCCGGTGCGCCCAATCATGAGGCGTTAAGCGATTGGATCTTTGGCGACACTGCACTGGGAGACACGTTACAAGCCATTGCTGGACATCTTACGAACCAGGGTAGTCCTATGTCGATGTTGGTGAGGGGTTTGTTGATCCCGGAAGGGTACTTCAAAGGTGGTAGCGCGTTTCCAAAGTAGCATACCCTAATTTGATAACGTTGCTTGCCATCAAACTGAAACGAATTTTAGGTAGATATTCAAAATGATTGACCCAAACGCCAGGAGTAGGCGGGCTTCATCATCGATATGAATGGCGTGAAGCTGCTTGAATTTTCTCCGGATTATTATTTTGAGTCCGTTGGCCGAATGGAGCGGTTTTAGCTTGTAGAGTTAGAACGACGCTAAGCTGTTGAGAGCGGCAAGGCGGTGATTATGTACAAACGATATCGATTCCCGCAGGAAATCATCCAATTTTCAGCTTGGCTCTACTTCCGCTTATAAAGCACTGCGACAATCGAATTATTTGTACGCAATTGATACTCTTACCTTACCAAGTATCGGAAAACACCGAGGGCACATTATGCGAGCAGCTGTCATATACGAAAACGGCCCGCTGGAAAACATCATCATTGAAGAGAACTACCCGGACCCTGTTCTTGAAGCAGGCTGGTTAATCATTTGCGTCAAGGCTTGTTCCTTGAACTACCACGATGTCTTTAGCCGCCGAGGTATGCCGGGTATAAAACTGCCCTTGCCCTTGATCACAGGTTCAGACATTGCCGGTGAAGTGGTTGAGCTTGGGCCAGATTGCGACGGCGCTAAGGTAGGTGACAGGGTCTTACTCGACCCACTGTTAGCTGGTGTAGGCTTAATTGGTGAACGATTTGATGGTGGCAGGGCCGAGTTTTGTCGCGCTCACGTTTCTCAATTGGTCGCTATTCCCAATGGTGTCAGTTTTGAAACCGCATCCTGCATACCCCTTGCCTATGCTACGGCACATCGAATGATGCGTACTCGTGCTCAAGTGACAGCGAAAGATACAGTACTTGTACTGGGCGCAAGCGGTGGCGTTGGCACCGCAAGCGTGTTGTTGGCCAAGATGGTTGGCGCCCAAGTGATCGCCTGCGCCAGCAGCCAGTCCAAATTGGACGGTCTTGCTGACCTTGGGGCGGACCATCTGATCAACTATGTAGAAAGTGATATGCGCGATGCAGTCTGTGATGTCGTAGGTAAGCCGCGAATCACTGGCGCTGGCGGCGTCGATCTGGTTGTGAACTGCACAGGCGGCGGTACATGGATCGATTCCACTCGGTGTATGAAGGTGGGTGCTCGCCTCGTTACCTGTGGCGCTACTGCCGGTTTTGATGAACAGATTGATATACGCTATGTATGGACCTATGAACATAATTTGATGGGGTCCAATGGCTGGCGCCGGAGTGATATCGAAGCAATGCTGGCCTATGCACAATCCGGTGAGCTGACACCTGTGTTGGACCGAGTCATCCCTCTGGAGCAGGTCCGTGACGCGGAGAGGTTGATGGAGGATCGCGATGTGTTCGGCAAGATCGTGATAACACCATGAAGAATCTTGGTTCAGTCATTCGGCACGATAACGAAGAACCGGCTTTAGTCGATCTCGGAGACCCCGCGCAACCGCGAAATTATTCCCATGTGGACTTACAACGGCTCGCTAATGGAGTGGCATCAAATCTTGATATCACGCGAGGAACGCGTATCGGTATACTCGCCGAAAATTCCGTCGAATATCTCGCGTATCTGGTAGGCATTATGCGCGCTGGCGGCATTGCCGTGCCGATCAACTTTAGGTTTCCAGACTCCATCATTGCCTACATCGTAAGCGATGCTGAGCTGTCGACCGTATTCACCGATGCAGCCAACAGGAATAGGCTCACACCGGACGTTGAGGTTCACACCATGAAGTGCGAGCCTATTGATACCTATTCCGTCGTCGAGCCGGATCAAAATGAACCAGGTTTGATCCTCTACACCTCGGGTTCAACTGGCATGCCTAAGGGTGTCGTGTTATCCCATGATAGCCAACGCTCCATGATCGAACGCGCTGGAGACCGCTTTGAAGGTCAGTGCGCTATTGTTGCCGCGCCCTTGTACCACATGAATGCGATATTGATGCTGTTTATGTTTTTGTATTCCGGCGGCAAGGTCGTTTTGTTGCCTCGCTTTGATGCTAAGCTGTACTTGCAAGCTATCGACACCTACGCTGTCAATTCCATTACTGGCATCCCAACCATGTTGGCCATGATGTTACGAGAGCGTGACCTGATAGAGGAACTTGACCTGACTACGGTGACATCAATCAGCATTGGCTCTTCGCCCCTTTCTGAGACCGTAGCAAACCAAGCGTCGGCGATATTTCCGAATGCCAGCATTAGTAACGGATACGGTACCACCGAGGCTGGGGCTCTCATGTTTGGCCTTCACCCAGATGGCTTGCCAACACCCACCATCTCTTTGGGTTTTCCATCGCAACACGTTCAAGTTCGACTCGTTAACGGTGCCACACCCACCGAGGGCGTGTTTGAAGTTAAATCCCCGGCGGCGATGAACGAATACTTGAACCTGCCAGAAAAGACCGCCGAGAAAGCCGCTGGAGATGGCTGGATAAATACCGGCGATACCATGCGAGTAGATGAAAACGGTTTTTACTTCTTTATCGGTCGGGACGATGACATGTTTAATTGTAGCGGAGAGAACATCTATCCCGGTGAGGTTGAACGCATACTGGAAGCTGACCCACGAATTTCAGAAGCCTGTGTGGTACCTCTTCCAGATCCTATACGAGGTCAGGTGCCGGTGGCTTTCATAGTAGCCTCCACAGACCCAATCATCGATGAACAGGGTATCAAAGATATTGTACTTGCGAATGCCCCTGCATACATGCATCCACGGCATGCAATTTTTCTGCAAGAAATGCCCTTGGCAGGTACGAGTAAAATCGATCGGAAGGCCCTGGAGGCACTTGCTAACTCAAGTATCAGCCGCGACGAATAGGCATCTCAGCCTGCACTGCTGCCAAAGGTGCCGCGACCCACGGCGATCAGTTTGCCATCGTCATTAATGACATCGACATCAACAACCCCAACAGTTCGCCCGACCCGGCGGATCGTCGCTGTTGCTTGTAAACTGGTCTTGATTGCCGGACGTAAATAATCCGTGCGGAAATTGACCGTCGGCACCCCATGCCCTAGCACCATAATCATGGCAAAACACCCTGCTGTATCGATCAACGCTGCTATGGGTCCACCGTGAAACTGTCCAGTGCCTGCACCTCGTTCGAACTCAGGTTTTAATGGCATGCTAATGATCAGGATTTCTTTCACTGGATCTGCGTCGGTAACGATCATGCCGCTGGCATGGATAAAGGGTGACGCATCCATATAAGCTTGCAGATCCTGCCGGTTCGTTGTTGTCTCTGTTTTCATGTCGCTAACCCAATTTTCGTGTACTCTCAAGCATACACGGCAACCTAGAGAATCTCATGGCGAAACTCGACCACATTATGTATGCAACGGCAGACTTGGATAAGGGCATCGCTGAAATTGCAGAGTTAACCGGCGTCACCGCAGCTATTGGGGGTGCCCATCCCGGCAACGGGACAAGGAACGCATTATTGTCCTTAGGCGCAGATCAGTATCTGGAGATCATTGCTCCGGATCCTCAGCAAGACTTAAGCGGCACCCTGGGCGAGGAACTAACCAAACACGGAGGTTCAGGTGTACGTGCATGGGCAGTTGCGGCGAGCGATCTCTCGGTAGTCGGTGCCACGGGTCGTAAATACGATTTAACACCAAAACCGATCATCGACATGAATAGAACAACCCCCGAAGGCGTTCGGCTTGATTGGCAAATTTGTTTCCTAGCCGGGAATAATATGTTGCCTTTTTTTATAGACTGGAAAGACTCATCGCACCCAGCCCAATCAACACCGAAGGGATGTGCCATGGTTGACTTCACCGTTAGCTTGCCTGATGCAGAGGGGTTTAAAGCGTTTATGGAAGCACTCTCGGTTGAAGTTTCTGTCGTCACAGGACCTGAGTCGTTTACAGCATGCATACAGACCCCTTCAGGTTTGGTTGAATTGAGTAATTGGTAAACCTTTAGAAGACGAATTTACTGGCTGTTACTCGCGGTTAGGACGAAATGACCTGTTTGACATGAAGTCGCCCTCACCGGCGCTCACTGCAGCACCCAACTGAAATGATGTTGCACTGGTACTTAAGTTGAAGACAGAATTCGCAATCGGATTGAGCTGATGGGGAACGAAAATCCACCTAGCAAGGGTATTGCTTTGCTTGAAGAATACCACTGGAATTCTCGTTGCGGTGGTTTGTATCAACTACCAAGATTACTCTTTATGTTACCCTCATGACAGAATCTAATGATGGGACTGCTGGTTGGTTCCGGGCTTATTAATGGGTTCCTAACAGATGAGCGAAGGAGTAAGAACAGTGGACATGCAATTTAGTTCAGAAGACGAAGCTTTTCGGATAGAAGCCAGACAATTTTTTTCTGTCGAATACCCTGCAGAACTGCTCGAAAAAGCCGAGGCTGTTCTTCTCCGCGAACCAACCGGACATTAGAGACAAGTATCGAAGAATCATTGCCGGGTTGTAGAAACGTAATCACCTGCCTCGTGAAATAATCGAAATTTTGAAATGAGTAAAGTGAACCTCCGGCCACTGCATATATATCGGAAGGAAAGAGTAAACACGCTGCAACCTGGAGGATAGATCAATGGAAAAGGAGATTGGGAAAAAACAGATTGTTCTGGTGCTGACTGAACCCACAGAGGGGAATGAAGACGAGTTCAATCGCTACTATGAAGATGTGCATCTTGATGAGGTGATTGAAACCACGGGCTGGACTTTCGCGCAAAGATTCAAACTTGTGGATGAAGCGGGTAGCGCTTGCATGAGCGTCGTTACATTCGAGGCTTGGACAGATAAATATTCCGCATCGATCTTAACATCACGTGGCCAGCCTGCAGCGCCTGACCAAGACATGGCAGCGCCAGGATTGCCGATGATCAGATCACCGGGCTGAACCTCTGCCAGGTAATCTCTGCCGGGATCATAGGGATAATCCACGCTCAGGGCTTTTGCATTCAAATCACCCCAGGCAAACTCGGCCGGTAGCAGAAATTAAAACCCAATGAGAGCAGGGCAAAGCCGCTGGCGTCGCCCTCATCTGCGGCAAGCCACATATCAAACACGCTTGCTGCAGCACCTGTGGAATAAAGCCCGATGAACGGCAAGGAGTGACCATGTTAGGCGTCGGTCCCATTGAATTTCCCAAGATACGACCTGAATTCCGGACCAAATGCATATGGGTTTTCGTTCCACCATTCTTTAACACCTGGTAACGCGAACAATGTGGTTAAGCTTCTCTCTTCAGTCGTTACCAAATCCGTATCACCGGACCCTTTACGAGCCTGGTAATGCATGGTGTCGAATACGTGAAAGCAGGAGAGCATAACCATATCAAATTGGTACCGCTCTTCATCACTGAGCGATTTACGGTCAACCGAGCCGGTCAACCAGATTCGTGAAAGATCTGGATTCTGGGCAATGGTCATGTTTATGTAATTCATCGAATCACTGATCGCGTGGAAAGAGGATGAGTACGTGCTGAGTGTATTTTTTCGAACTTGAATCGCCAAATACGCAAGAGTTGCAACCGTGGCTATTGCAGCAATGAGTTCTCCAATACTGCCAAAATCTTGAATAGACATCTAGACCTCTAACGTCCGCAACACAGGTCAATTTGCAGTGACGAGGAAATGAAAAATTGTTCCGTGTGCTTGCGTCTATTAGGGATTTTGTATTCTGTTTTAACCATTCTGCCCAGAACTCTTGCGGTGCTTGCTCGAAAAAACATAGTAATGCGTCCGTTACTTCATGCCAAGGTGCTTTTTCGTTTGTGAAGATGTTAACTACTGCCTTTACACCTGGATCACTGTCTAATGTACCAGAGGGAATTGTGATATGTGTATATTTATCCGTTGGCATTCTTGAGCCGCATGTCTTACAGAAAACCCGATTATTTCCCAGGCTAGACTCATATGAGCTTAAGAGTTCTTCACCCTATAGCCAATTGAGTTCATTGGATACCACCCTCGTTGCTGACATAAACACCGTCCCGTAGAGCTTGGACGTTAGCAGACTCGAGTGAGAGTGAGGTAGCATGGATGCTGGATCACCTGGCTCGCTCGAGATCATCCTTTTCCAAGTAGCATGCGAGGTATCCTTTTCCATCCAGACCGGGTCTTTATAGAAGTACCATTTTGATAGAGATAGCATGTTGGTGAACCTTGATTACAGCTCACTTGTTGAACGCGCTCAAAAGGGTGATATCGGTGCTTTCAGCGAACTTGTAACACATTTTCAAGACATGGCAGTTGGATCTGCCTATGGCTGGTTAGGGGATATTGAACTTGCCAGGGAAGTATCCCAGGAAGCTTTTCTGGAGGCCCATCTCAACTTACATTTACTTCGATCAAGTGCGGCGTTTCCCGGGTGGTTTAAAAAGATAGTTGTCAAACAATGTGACAGGGTAACAAGGAGAAAGTCGTTGCGGCCATCCTCTATGGATGCTGCCCAAAGTATCGCCTCAGATACGTCTTCTCCAGAATCCAGTGTTCAACTTAATCAACTGCAAAACAATATTCGGCTTGCGGTAGAAGCGCTGTCAGAAGAACAACGCCTTGTTGTTTCACTCCACTATTTTGCAGAAATGAAGGACAACGCTATCGCGGAATTTCTTGACTTACCACTTTCAACAGTAAAGAAGCGCCTGCGTGCTGCACGTAAGAGAATACTAGGCGAAGGAGATCAACTCATGCGTGAGACCATCAATAATATCCGCCCATCTGTTAATAGAACTTTTTCAGAGGAAGTTTCGTTTTTCATCGCATTGCGTCAAGGTGATCTCACTGAAGTGAAGCACCTCGTTTCGATCACACCACAACTGGTCAATGCAAAACAAACCTGGAACCCGGAATTAGTGAGAGAAGGTATATTGCCGTTCGCCAATAATGCTACCGCGTTGATCACGGCGGTTGAATTGAACAACTTTGATATGCAGGTTTTGCTTGTAAACGCAGGCGCCGACGTCAACGACAATTGTGGCTGTGCGACAGGTGAGTCAGCGATCTGGGCCGCGACCTTACTCAATCGTCCCAGGCATGCCAGGCATCTGTTGGCAAATGGTGCTAACCCCAATGTATATTCAGTGAGCGGTAACACGCCTTTGCATGTTGCCGCCATGCGAGGGCTGACGGAACTTGCTTATCTTCTGCTGGAATATGGTGCAGACATGGAGGCAAGAGATCAGCAGAATAAAACACCCGTACCTCTGACACCGACCCGCGTAAGACGCCATCAAAATCGCACACCCTTTGAATGGGCGCTTGCAAATGGGCACCTGGAAGTAGCAGAAATCCTAAGACCAAAATCCAACACAACATCTACCGAAGTTAAATTGGAAGAGAAACATCCTGCGCTCAGTAACAGCATCATTTTGCATACAGGCATCAGAGCGATTGATTTCTTCTCGCCGCTACGTCGTGGAGGACTCATTCGCGTACCATTCAAAGCGGGGGTTGGCATGCTCGTAATGCTGGGAGAGTTGAGCCACCGATTCTATTCACAACATGACGGCGCAACGGTATGGACAGGATTCACACACCCTCCATTTGATATCAGTGATTGGGAAGCCGAGGTGTCGGAATTTGGTCTTAAACAGCATATCCAGCATAGTCTGGTGAGCTTTAAGGAAGACGCCTCCGACAGACGTGCAGGTTTTCACCGGGGCATTCTCATGGCGGAAAGCCTGCGTGATTCTGGCCAGCATGTACTGGCGATTGTACAAAGTACGGAAGGGTTCGAACATGATATCGAGGAGAATCTGCATCGATTATCGCAATCATCCGAAAAAGGTTCGATTACCACTATTGTTATCACACCCTGGGAGAAACAAGCGTGGCCAGGATTAAAAGCACCCTATTCAGCTCAAATAACATTAGATAGACAGCGGGCTTTGAGAAACCTCTTCCCCGCCATAGATCCCGAGCTATCTTTCTCAAACGCTCTTTGTGAAAAGAGACACGAACTGTTGCGAAAGAGCGTTGCGATGCTGCTCACCTGGTATCAAACAGTTGATCCTGACTTTAACTTGTCGGACCTCGAATACCCTGACCAAGCCAGGATTGAGAAAGCAAGAGCAGTGCTCACCTATTTTTGTCAGCCATTTGTTATAACCGAACCGTTCAGCGGAACACCGGGGGAACAGACTGGATTAGAGAAAGTATTGGATGATATTGAACTTATACTGAATGACTAAAGACGATCCTGGTTATACAGAAAAGTCATAGGTGGAGGTTCGCCCTCTTGAGCAAAGCGAGGTAACGTGGATCTTCTTGTAAAGAACTGAAGGTGGGGTCTACGGTGATCATCCCAACCGAATACAATGGAATGTCAAATGCAGTCTCGAGTTGACGAAACGTGCGATCTTTGTTACCGAGAAGGGCATATAGCTGGGCCAGTAGCATCGGATTCGCAGAAGACAAATCTGTCTGGTCTAGGATTTCCTGTGCTTCAGCCCTACGACCCGCCAGCGCGTAGAGTATGCTCATTCCAACTGTCTTCATCCCAGTTCGGTTTGTCGCCAGTAACAATGCCTCGTACTCTGCATCGGATGCGTCGAAATCTCCCTGACCAGCATAGATTCTAGCGAGCAACCAGTGGCTGATGACGTTATTTGGGCCAAGTTCGAACGACTTTAAAAGTTCTTCGATCGCTTCCTCATCACGACCCAGCATCCCATACCAGCCCCCAAGCCAGGCTGTATAATCCACCACTAGCGGGTCGAGTTCCTGGGCCAGCAGCATATGTTTTTCTGCTTCCTCATTTCGGTTGCGCATGGTCAATTGCCAACCGTATTGGTAGTGAGCTTCAGCGAGGTTCGGATTCAGATCCAGTGCTCTCTTGAATGACTCCTCCGCACCGGACCAGTCCCAGTCGTAGTAACCCTTTACCTCCGCCAGGGCAGTATGGGCTTGTGCCAGATTGGGATCGAGTTTAAGCGCCTGGAGGGCGGCTGCTCTTGCACGCTGCCATGGGTCGTGTACATCGGGCAATGAAGATTGAGCCGTGCCCGGCATTGACGTAACCGAGCCCCAGGGCGGCGTAGGCGAACGGATCGGCCGGATCGTTTGCGACGGCTTCATGCAGGATTCTGAGTCCTTCTTTGACACTCTGGTTGGTAGACTGATTCAGCTTGTAGGTGCCGCGCAGGTAGGCTTCATAGGTTGCTGGCTTCACGGTCCGGGCAGATGCAAAACGTTCGACTTCCCCTTCGCTGAGAGATATCTCGATCTCGCTGGCAACTGCTCTCGCCACGTCGTTGAGCATGAACAAGACGTCGCTCAGATCGCGTTCGTAGGTAGCGCTCCAGATGTGATCTTCCTGGGGGAAAGCGCGAACCAGCTGCACTTCAATTCGTACCTGATCCTGCAGACGAAAAATAGAAGCTTCAATCATGGCAGTCACATTGAGTTGGCGTGCGATCTCTGGGAACGACAGGTCACTGTCCTGATACCGAAGGGTCGATTTACGCGAAATCACCCGAAGTGACTTGATTTTCGAGAGTGAGCCGATCATTGCATCCTGCAATCCTGCGGCGAGGTATGCCTGATCCTGTTTGTCTGACAGATTATCGAAAGGCAACACCGCGATTGAATCAATGCGGTCGGTCTCGATCACAGGTTCACTTTCGAATAAAAACCCGCCCGCAATAGCGAGGGCAGCAAGTAGTGCAACGACCAGTCCCCAGACCGGCACGAAGCGGCGGGCCTTTTTTGTGGCTAAGACTGGCCATTTATCGTCGCTCTGCAGTGCTGTCGATAGTTTGACGCGATAGTCCGATGGAGACAGCTTTGCCCGATGTATTGCCTGAATACGTGCCAGGCCAATACGCAGGTCAGCTGGCAGTTCTGTTTCTTCGAGGTAAACCGGCAGAACAGGTCGATCGCAATCAAGGGCGTAATTCAGCTCACGGTTACAATGTGCGGATTGGACAGACTCTGGAGAAACGAAGAAGAGAACAAGGGCAGCTTTCTCTATGGAGTGTGCCAGTTCTGCACGCCAGACAGTGCCACCACCAATGCCTTCGTCATACCAAAAGTTAACACCATCGTCGTGCAGTCTGTTTAATTCTCCATAAACGATGTCACTGTCATGATGGGCATAGCAGACAAAGATGAAAGACTCATCCCTGGTATAGGCTGGAAAAGGTTTATCCATGTTATGAATCCTCCCTGATGGCCAGATAGCGAAGGGCAGCCACATAGACCTCGGGCCTGGAATCCCATTTTCACCAGATTTCTCTGACATTTACTTTGAATCACTATCGACAATATATCCGTGACGCAAGTCAATAAATACTCAGGTTGCGAGATCGTGTGCAGGTAAAAAATAGTGTCTTAGAAGTATCGGTAATCAGACCGAAGGCTGTTTTCGGGACTATGAAGAATTTTTGGGACTATGTTTTGGTCAGTGACTATTCTGCGTTTAGTTTTTCTTCTACCGAGTTGGTTGAGAAACCAGATATGAAAAATGCCAAGGTGCTGGTTCAGGTCGTTGTGGCGGGATCGGGTAACTCGAGCTCTGCATGACTCGAGTGCCGCAACAACAGGAGATAAGGCGGGGTTCCGGCGTCGCTAGTTTACCCATGACGTACACCTGCAAAGCGTTTATCAGCTATAGCCATGCAGATGAACGCTGGGGGCGGTGGCTCCACCGCCAGTTGGAAGCATTCGACCTGCCATCAAGCACAGCCGGGCACGAACGGCTGCCCAAACGACCGCAGCGACCAATCTTTCGGGATCGCGACGAACTCGCCAGTTCTGCGGATCTCAATCGTGTCCTGCTGGATGCACTCACCGCATCAGAGAATCTGATTGTGATCTGTTCTGGGCGTTCAGCCCAATCCCGCTGGGTGAACAGCGAAATTGAAAGATTCATTGAGATGGGGCGCAGTGACAGGATCTTTACCCTGCTCGTCGCCGACACACCAGCCACTGCATTCCCACCCGCACTGATCAAAGAAAGCACGATTCCGTTGGCAGCCGACATTCGCCGCGACGGAAAGCGAAACGCCCTGCTCAAGCTGGTTGCAGGAATACTTGCACTGCGTTTCGATGATTTAAAACAACGGCATGAACACAAACGCAGGCAGCGATTGCTGGCAGTCACCGCTGTCTCGGTTGTGGGGCTGGTATTGACATCGTCACTGGCCATCTATGCGCTGCTGGCACGAAACCACGCCGAGCGTGCGCAGGTTGCTGCGGATGCTTCCAGAGAAACCGCCCAGCAGGTGACTGACTTTCTGATTGGCATCCTGCAAAAGGCTAACCCCACCAATCGAAGCCCCGACGACATCTCAATCCGCGAGGTGCTGGATAACGGCTACGCGATGGCGAATGACAATCTAACCGACGCACCTGAGGTTCGGGCGGAGGTATTGAGCACGATATCCAACGCCTACAACACCCTGGGGCTGTTCACCCGGAATCTATCCACTGAAAATAGCCGCTGATGCACATCGTAGAGTCGAGACGGTGCAGCGCCTTGGTGCGATCGTTATCACGATGGGCAAAAGTGATGTAGGCCGCTGTATGATCTTGCCACCTGAACCTTGTCTTCTTTTTGGGTTTATTGAACTGACAGTGTTTAACCTGGCGCTTTACTCCGACCCCGGCCCTATGGAAGACTGGACCATAATCTGTGCAATAGGGAAGAGATATGATGAGTAAAATTCTGAACGGTCTGACGGTTTTCTTTTTGCTTTGGCTGCCTGGTACTACGGGATATGTGTGGGCGAATGATTGTGTACCGTCTGGATGGGGCCCAGAGGATGAAATTGGGGCCGCGAACTACGTCACACCGGAACAGGTGCTGATGGCTGTGAAGCTGGTTAAAAAGGGGCAAAGCCATCCTTTGGGTATCGTTGTCGACCCTCAAATGCCCTCGTTCCCGCCTCGTTCGATGTCCCTGCAGGTTGTCGCTCCCGGGCAACACAATGGCCGAGACCTAAAGCAGGATTTTGGTTGGGACGTTGTCTACAATGATGATCTGGCGCAGCTGTGGTTTGGCACCGGTCCCCAAATAGACGGCCTCGGCCATATGGGAGAAGCAGGCAGCTATTACAATTGCAATGAGGCCAAAGACTTTGTCCACATCACCGGTCTAAAGAAACTGGGTACTCACCAGATACCACCGTTGATTGGACGGGGTGTGTTGATCGATATGGCCAGGTACTTTGGCGTAACTGTGATGGCCGGGGGGCAGGGCATCAGCTCGGAAGACATAAAGGCCGCAGCAAAGAGTCAGGGTACTTCTATACGGCAAGGTGACATCGTCTTGTTTCACACGGGCTGGACAGATGGAAAATTAACTTCGGATCCTGATGTGTGGGTAGCGACAGAACCTGGCCTAACCAATGAAGCGTTCAGATATCTAAGCGCACTGAACCCGATGGCAGTAGGTGCTGATACCTGGGGTATTGACGCAGTGCCCCCCGTTAAGGGAGACAAGGTTTTCTATGGTCATGTGGAACTACTAAAAAAGAAGGGCATCTACATTCTTGAGACGATGAATACCGGCAGGCTGGCGAAAGAAGAGGTATTCGAGTTTATGTTTGTGTTAGGCCAGGCAAGAATAAAGGGGACCGTCCAGATGATCATCAACCCTGTTGCCATGTGGTAGTCCCAAGCTATCGCGGAACGTGGGCGGGTCTTGGGTCTCCCATTCGGCTTATTTGTCGTAACCATTTCGCCGTTATGGTGTGGTTAGCGATATCCGTCGGGTTCTGTGGATTCAATGCAGAACGGACGCTTCGTACCCATTGCCGAGGATAGGGCAAATAAACGCCGACTGGCTGGTTCAGAGAGTTGAGAGGGTTGGACTACTTTCTTCATAACAATCGTCCTCTTGGCGAGGCGCGTATTATTTATGACGGTGGCGGCCGCTAAGTCTCGATTCTGGGGCGCAACGGATTATCCCACCATCCTGCAGATGCCTGGCCCAATGCGGTCAATCTCGATACGACAACAAAGTGGGTGAATGCTTTCGTCCAGTTAGTGTAAGACTCGCGAGTCAGCACAATTCGATCGGATATGTGCAGACAGTATGAATGTGACTTCTCTCGGTTGCCAGCTACTCTCGGTGCCATAACGCTCTGCATGCAACGATGAGTTGTCACCCGTCACTTTACTGTGTCGGTAGTTCAGGCGATTGTCCACCGATTGAAAAAAACCACCTGTGCCACAGGAAACTGGCTCAAGTAATTTGGCACGGTCCATGCATTATATTTACCGACGGGTTTCTTAAGTAACCAGCACCGGGGGTAAGTCGAAATGACAATCTTAGAACAGGTCCAATGTAGGTACGATTACGCTGCAACGGAAGAGTACTCGCTCCAGGAATACCTGGATATCTGTAAAGACGATCCGATGGCTTATGCCAGTGGCGCTGAGAGGATGTTGCATGCGATCGGCGAGCCTGAAATGATCGATACCTCCACCGACCCCATCCTCAGCAGAATCTTTTCGAACAAGATTATTCGTCGGTATCCTGTATTGAGTGAGTTTTATGGGATGGAGGAGTGTATCGAACAAATCGTGTCCTATTTCCGTCACGCCGCACAGGGATTGGAAGAGCGGAAACAGATCCTGTATCTGCTGGGTCCAGTGGGAGGTGGCAAGTCTTCATTGGCAGAAAAGTTGAAGGAAATCATGGAGACAGTGCCGTTTTATGCGATTAAAAACTCCCCGGTAAATGAATCTCCGCTGAGCTTATTCAGCCCGGAGGAAGATGGTCTCATTCTCGAAGAGGACTTTGGGATACCAGCTCGCTACTCCAAAACCATTATGTCTCCTTGGGCAGTCAAACGACTCCACGAATTCAATGGAGACATTTCGAAATTTAGAGTAGTCAAACGATACCCCTCCATTTTAGACCAGATTGGTATTGCCAAGACTGAACCTGGTGATGAAAACAACCAGGATATTTCAGCACTGGTTGGAAAAATAGACATTAGAAAACTGGAGGACTTTGCCCAAGATGACGCAGATGCTTATTCCTATTCCGGTGCTTTATGTAAGGCAAACCAGGGTTTGATGGAATTCGTCGAAATGTTTAAGGCGCCAATCAAGGTACTGCATCCGCTCTTAACCGCGACCCAGGAAGGAAACTACAACGGAACAGAAGGCACCGGAGCCCTGCCTTTTGACGGTGTGGTGTTAGCACACTCGAATGAATCTGAGTGGCAGAATTTTAAATCCAATAGGAATAATGAAGCTTTCCTTGATCGCGTATACATGGTCAAAGTGCCCTATTGCCTCCGCGTTACTGAGGAGGTTCAAATATACAAAAAATTATTGAGTAATAGTGCGTTGGGTGAATCGCCCTGTGCGCCGGATACACTAGAAATGCTGGCGCAATTCAGCGTGTTGTCTCGATTGCAGGTGTCTGAGAATTCAAGTGTCTTTTCAAAAATGCGCATCTATGATGGCGAAAATCTCAAAGATACAGATCCTAAAGCTAAATCCATCCAGGAATATCAGGATAGCGCCGGTGTCGATGAGGGTATGGACGGATTGTCGACCCGTTTTGCTTACAAAATCTTATCACGAGTATTTAATTTCGATAACAGTGAGATCGCAGCGAACCCTGTGCATCTACTTTACGTGCTGGAACAACAGATCGAACAGGAACAGTTTGATGCGGATCTTCATGAGAAGTATCTGGGGTACATCAAGGAATTTCTCGCACCGCGTTATATCGAATCTATTGGCAAGGAGTTACAGACGGCCTATTTGGAATCTTACTCTGAATATGGACAGAACATTTTTGATCGATATGTCACCTTTGCGGATTTCTGGATTCAGGATCAAGAATATCGTGATCCTGAGACTGGTGATATTCTGAATCGAATCGCAATCAACGAAGATTTAGAAAAGATAGAGAAACCCGCTGGGATAACTAATCCAAAGGATTTTCGCAATGAAATAGTTAATTTTGTCTTGAGAGCAAAGGCTAACAACAACGGTAAGAACCCAAATTGGACGAGTTATGAAAAACTTCGAGCGGTTATCGAAAAAAAGATGTTTTCCAGCACCGAAGAATTATTACCGGTGATTTCTTTCAATGCCAAAGTATCTCAAAAAGATCAACAGAAGCATACCGAATTCGTGGAAAGAATGACCCGACGTGGTTACACCGTGAGGCAAGTCAGGTTGTTGTCTGAATGGTACCTGCGCGTCCGCAAGTCTCAGTAGCGGGGTGGCGACGTGGATTGTGATGCTAGAAATCGGATTGTTTCGAGATCCGAAGATCGGTGGCAGTTTTTCCGGGATCATTTCGGAAAGTCTGAAAATTGGTTTTAACACTACCTGAACCTTTTTTTTTAGTAATGGAAAATTTGGAGAAGGTATTGTGAATTACGTGATCGATCGACGCGTAAATGCCAAGAACAAGAGCACTGTTAATCGTCAGCGGTTTCTGAAACGTTATCGAAAGCAAATCAAACGCGCTGTAGATGATGCAGTTAACAAACGAAGCATCACAGACCACGATCGAGGTGGAGAGATCAGCGTTCCTAGAGAAGATATCAGTGAGCCAAAATTTCATTATGGCAGAGGTGGTTTGCGTAACAGAGTTCATCCGGGTAATAAGGAATTCAACGCCGGTGACCGTCTAAAGCGCATCACACCGGACGCAGGCGATGATGGTGAAGGAGATGCAAGCGACTCTGGCGAAGGCGTGGATGAGTTTGTATTTCGCATCTCCCAAAGAGAATTTTTTGACATCATGTTTGAAGACCTTGAGTTGCCAAACTTAGTACAAAAACAGCTGGCAAACGAAGAGGTTAAAAGGGTGCAGGCAGGAATCACAGATGAGGGTATCCCGGCCAGGTTAAACATTGGTCGCACTATGCGTGCAGCCCAGGCCAGACGCTTAGCGTTAACCGGAAACTCCAGGCGTCGACTAAAAGAAGTAGAATTAATCTTGGAGACAGAGACTCCCGACGTGATGCTCTATCGGGAGTTATGGGAAGAGCGTTCGAACCTCAAGCGCAAGATCAATGGGTATTACTCGGGGATCAATGTCTATGCACTTGGATTTTCGATAATGAAAGATATTCGCCGCATGTGTGAAAATCCAACTGAGGAAGACAGGGCCTTCTTTCCTGATATAGCGGGTTCTGATTGGCTCCAAACGCTTAAATTTGGTATGGCGAATTTCAAGGATGATAGTTTTATCCAGCAGTTCCTATCGCCGAAAGTGATCCGTGACCTTCGCCTGTTTAATGTATTGGACGATGAACATCAATCTGAACTGAAAGTATCTGATATCCATAATGAAGCAGGATACCAGGCCATTAGGAATCTATTCGCTAAACAGTACAGCTTGTCCTACCACGAACCCGATATTCAAGTTCAATCTGTAGATCTCAAAGGAGACCGGTCGCTGATACTCCGACATACTTTGCAGGATGGCATCAATTTGCATAATGATTCGAAAGAAGTGCTCAAACATCTGCACCGGCTCTGGCAATTTGATGTACATTTGGAAGATAAAGGGGGCGACCAATAACCAACCAGACACGATTGTGTCACATAAACAAAACGCGTGTCGCTACGAGTGAGACCCAGGCGCAGTGTAAATACAGCAATTCAAATGGCACGATAACTAGTTGGTGGAACCTGGCGCCGTCTGAACGACGCCCACGTAGTCTTCTATGCAGAATAGAGAACGTGGGTAGCAAAAACACCTGGATCGATATCCGGATTAACCCTATATACAGAAGACGGAGCTATGGCGAGCACCCCCTTTTCATCCAATAAAGCACCGGAATCGAACCGCTTCTCAAAGACGTGTCCGATGCATTTTCCCATTTTGCTTCCCAAATTGGGAAGTATTCTGAAAACAAAAGCATGTTCCGATTCTCCAATAGTCAAACTCCTACGACTGTCTATCGGATATCCAGCTATTTGGCATGAAACGTGCATCCCTATCAGAAAGAGAAAATTATGATTGCACAAATACCTAATAATATTCACGCTGAACCATCCGCAGTAGGCATTCTGTTGGTAAGTTCCGCGCTGGAACTCATCTATACGAATACAGAGGCCTTAAAAGTTCTATTCTAGCCGCGATCCCCCGAGCAAAATATGGCGGCTCAGCACGAGCTTTCACCGAGTAGAATCCGATTATTACTCGCCGAAGGTGATGTTTCGTCCGGTACGGAACATGTGTTTGGCAGAAGGCGGTATACCAGCCGGATTCTACCGATGATTGCAGCTGAAAACTCTGTTCAAACCACCGTCATTCTCCTGGAACGTAGCTATCAGCGGTGGGCAGATGTTGGACAAGTAGCGAAGGAGTTCCACCTTACCGAACGCGAGAAGGAAACCCTCGTGTATCTGCTCGAAGGCAACACAAGCAAACAAATTGCGAAGCAAATGGGTATCAGCCCAAATACAGTAAAAACATATCTCAGATTCATCATGGTTAAAATGTCAGTTCTCACCCGTTCAGCCATCCTTACAAAGGTCCTCCGCTAAGCTCTGTTCCTCCGCGTTCGTCTTTCTGGCGAGTTATTCGGGCTCAGTTAGTTGGGCTCGGTTATTCGAGCTAGGTCATCAATGCGATATACCGCATCCAAATAGAGTACTACTCTCATCACTCACAAATTGGAGGTCTACGCTTATGTGGCCAAAAAACTGCGGCTTGATAGCAGCGTTACTTTGCTCGGTTTCTGTCGCGTTCAGCAAGTATACGGATGACATAATTTGCCTATCGGAGGGCCCTGTTTCAGGTGTTGCAGAGGAACTTCCAGATGCAAAGGTGAAAAAGGAGATGGTCGACGAAACGAACGAGCTGTCAAACAGCATGAGTAACAGTCTGCTACGCTTTGAGCTGTTCGCACCTGTGTCGTTGGGCCTCGAACGGGATGTGAAGTCGGGGAATTTGGCCCAGGACCCGACCGGGCTGACAAATTGGCTTGCGCACCCCAAGCAAATGCTGGCACAGAGAGACCCTGTCGTTATGCAGCTCTATGGCGAGTGGAACGAGATACTGATGCCAAATCTGCACCTGAGCGAAATCGAAATTAGCGCCCGGATCGAACACATGAACGCCGAGACCTATAAAGTAACCCAAGGAGAAAGCGCATGAGCCGCATTCATCAATCGACTACAGATGTTTCCAACGAAACAGGTTTCCTGGTGATAGATCAAACCTTGAAAGTCATCTCTATCAACACCGAGGCCATTCGAATTCTGATTTATCCAGATTCACCAACTGAGGTAGACATGGACAGAATCTCCGAAAAAATCCATTGCCTACTTCCCGAGACTCACGTCCGGCAAGATGCCCTTTTCATGGCCGGCAGAAGGGAGTATTTGAGTCGCGTATTACCAATAACACTCCATTCAGGTGAGTCTGTTGAGGTCACGGCCATTCTCCTCGAACGCAGGATCAATAGGTTCGCCGACCTTGTGCGCATGTTAGTGGAGTTAGAACTCGACGAAAGAAAGCTGGGTCATGATTAATAGGAGCGCTGTTGATAGCTCGTGACTCAACCCAATTTTGGTTATTGCACACCGCGGAAACCACAGTTTTTTCAGGGTAACCAAATCAATCCTACCATTCGATCCGGTAAATTTAATATACAAGGCAAATTGAACTACCACGCCTGCCTAATAATTGTGGACCTGTTAGTATGCCCAGCAAGACTCGTATGAATTTAAGAAAGGCCATCTGAAACCCTCCCCTAAAATAGTCCCATTTCGAACTAGAGTTCTCCCGCGTAAACTGTCACACGAGGAGAATGACAATGAAGAAGTCCCGATACACCGAGACACAAATAATCAAGGTGCTTAAGGAAGTTGAAGCTGGCCGACTGGTCAAAGAGGTCTGCCGTGAATACGAGATATCTGATGCCACCTACTACAACTGGAAGAGCAAGTACGGCGGTATGGAGGCGTCAGACGTAAAGAAACTTAAGGAACTCGAGGATGAGAATCGGCGCCTAAAGCAGATGTACGCCGAACTTAGTCTGGACCATAAGATATTGAAGGATGTGGTTGAAAAAAAGCTCTAGAGCCAGCGATTCGACGTGACCTGGTGGATTATGTTCGCACAGAACACCAGGTCAGCATTCGTCGTGCATGTCGTGTCGTTGGCATCAGTGGGTCGTTATATCGCTACCAGCCTGACAAGCATCGCGATGATGAAGTCATTCGGGCATTGCAGGACACGGTGAATAGATATCCGGCACATGGCTTTGGAAAATTGTTCACGATCATGCGGCGTAATGGCCATACTTTTAATCACAAGCGCGTTCACCGCGTCTACAGGCTACTGAACCTTAACAAGCGCCGACGAGGTAAGAAGCGAATCCCGAGCCGTAACCCGGCGAGGCTTCAAGTACCAGAAACAATCAACGAGTGCTGGTCGATGGATTTTATGAGTGACAGCTTGCACACCGGGCGGCCGTTTCGAACGTTCAATGTGCTGGACGACTTTAATCGTGAAGTGCTGGCGATCGAGGTTGATCTGAACTTACCCTCGGCAAGAGTGATCCGAGTGCTTGATCGAATCGCGGAACAACGTGGATATCCGGCAAAGATCAGAACCGACAATGGTCCAGAATTTACCTCAATTGCACTTGCCGATTGGGCAGAGGCACATGACATCGAACCTGAGTTTATTCAGCCAGGCAAGCCAACTCAGAATTCCTACGTTGAACGGTTCAACCGGACCTACAGAGACGAAATATTGAACATGTATGTGTTTAGGAATTTGGATGAGGTCAGGCAAATCACAACGGACTGGATCGATGAATACAACGAGGAACGACCGCATGACTCACTGGAAAAACTGACACCAATCGAATATCTGGATAAATACAAATCACTGGAAAACTCTAATTGGTTCTGTAACTAAAAAGGGGAGGTTTACACATCTGTTCTTGCCCAAGATCACAACAATCTGCGGATTTCTGATTCAGATCACAATAGTGAGTATGCCGCTAAGTTATCAGAGCCTTGCAGCCGACGCTGGCAATATTGTTGATGAAATCCAAAAAATTGTTGATGAAGAAGTTACCAATTCATCAACCCCTGGTGCATCTGTTTCAGTGATTGCCGAAGGAAGAATACTCGCCACCGTAAGCTCGGGTTTCTCAGATGTTGAAGCTGCCCGTAAGGTCACATCCGAGACGGTGTTTCCAGTCGCATCATTGTCCAAGTTAATTACCGCCACTCTGATGATGCGTCAGGTCGAAGAGAATAATATACAACTAGACAACAAGGCTAATGACTATTTGAAACCTGAATTTTGGATTCGTGACGTGTCGGGTCAACCAACAAATGCAACAATTCGTCAACTCCTATCCCATGCTTCGGGTCTGCCATTCCCCAATTCTCGTCAGTTCGATACCAGGGCAGATGGCAAAGCTTACACCCTTGAAGAATTCTTGTCCCAGGGACTGAAATCAACTCACGCCCCGGGTCAAACAGTCATTTATTCCAACGAGGGTTATGCTTTGCTAGGCTATATTGCCGCACAAGCATATGGTAAGGACTTCGAAGATTACGCACAAAGCGCATTGCTGAAACCCCTAGGCATGGTCAATTCAAGCTTCCAGATTCAACCACACATGCGGGAAAATCTTGCAACACTCTATGGTGAATTGTTTGACGATACTGCTCTCGCGACAAGAGTGGATATTTCAGCTGTTGGGCCAGCGGCTTCTTTGCACACAACCGCTGATGATCTTGCGCGGTTTTCACTGCTTTTTTTAAGGGGCGGAGTTCTAAATGGAGAGCGATTACTGTCTCAATCAACTATCACGGAAATGCTTCGTTTGCAGTCAACTATTCACCCCGATCAGCAAGATGGATTTGGGTTGGGTTTTGCAGTGATAGGTGATCCACGGCGACCGTTGGTGGGTTGGAGTGGCTACGTGCCAGGCGCCATTTCTTTGCAGATACTGCTGCCGAATAGCGGCATTGGCATATCGATTCTTACGAATGCGGCGAACCCAGGTATTTTGCAGACTATTTCATCACGCATTATCGACTTGTTGCTTGGGCCAGTAAAACTTCCCGAACCAGTCGTTGATGAATCGCTCGATCAATTAGAGAGCGAGTATCGTCTTGCCGAGTTCCCACCTATCCCCGTAATTTCAGTCGAAAAAAGCGATGGTTTGCTTCGCCTGGGTTCACCCTTTCATGACGGATCCATCACATTGTATCCACTGGGTTCAGGTCGTTTTTGGAGTCCCGATCTCTTCGGGGCAACTGTTTTGTCTAAAAATGATCGTCTCTATCTTCACATGTTCGAATTGCAGCGAGTTTCGCCCTGGGGTCTAGCCGTGCGTTATTCGCCTACATCGGAATTCTTGCAATGGCTATTCTGGCATTGATTGGATACGGACTCAGGTCCATTCTTGTCAGAAAGTAACAGAGAGTCGCACCATTTGCCCTGAGGACGAAAAACAGTTCAGGCGTGTATCACGCCAACTATCTCGAAGCAGAAACGAATCAAAACGTCATAACAATTCTCATATATTCCGAACTGTACAATAATCACCACATAGTCTATCCAAACATCTCAAACTACTTTGAGAAACGATTTGAAACAAAATTGATTAACCTTTACCCAATCTCGAAAACATACCGAAGATAACGCGGTCTCTTCGATTAATATCAGATGTTCGTATTTTCGAAGTAACAATTCAGAATACTTTGGTATCCGTCCACATTACTTGTTTAGAAGAAGTGGTACTATCGCTTTTGCCTGAATCCAACCAAACCCAGGAGCACTTACATGCCACCTAGTAAAGAAATTCATTTGAAATCCCGCCCTGCGGGGATTCCGGTCGCAGACAATTTTGACTTGGTGGAAACCAATGTAGGGGACCCTGGTGCGGGCGAGGTGCTCGTGCAGAACAACTATATGTCCGTCGACCCTTATATGCGCGGGCAGATGCGAGAGAACTGGCCCATTGGACAGGTGTTAGTGGGCGGCGCGGTGGGAAAGGTAGTAGCCTCCAACAACCCGGATTTCAAGGAAGGTGACTATGTCAGCAACGGGTCTGCCTGGCGGGAGTATTTCATCACCAACGGTCATGATCTCACTAGAGTGGACATTTCACTGGCGCCACTCAGCGCCTATCTCGGCGTGATGGGTATGCCTGGATTAACTGCCTACGGTGGTTTATTAGTAACAGGTGAACTAAGAGATGGTGAATCCATGTTTGTCTCCGCTGCTTCGGGTGCAGTCGGTAGTGTTGTTGGTCAAATTGCCAAAATCAAAGGATGTAGCGTTGTAGGTAGTGCAGGAAGCGATGACAAGGTAAGCCAATTGATGGAGGAGTTTGGATTCGACCACGCATTCAACTACAAAACCGCAGACCCGCTAACAGAACTGAGGAAGGGTGCACCCAATGGCATTGATGTGTATTTCGAAAATGTTGGTGGCAAACAACTCGAAGCAGCCCTCACCCACATGCGGCTCAACGGGCGCATTCCAGTCTGTGGAATGATTGCTCACTACAATGATGACGGTACGGCGACTGCTGGCCCAAGGAATCTGACAGAGATGATCTATAAATTTATCACGATGAAAGGGTTCGTGGTTTCTGCATTTACTGATCAACAACCGCAATTTCTAAAGGAGATGTCTGGCTGGATCAAATCCGGGAAAATGAAATATCACGAGACAATTGTCGACGGCATAGAAAATGCGCCCAATGCCTTTATCGGATTGTTCAGTGGTTCAAACAACGGGAAAATGCTGGTAAAACTGGCTGATGATCCCAACTGAAGAGGAATATGGTCAGCTTATCCGCACAAATTCGAGCAAAACTGAACCACCCGTTAATTGATGGTGATTCACACATCATTGAGTACGCGCCCGTACTCATGGACTTTATCAAAGAAGCTGGAGGTGAAGATGCCGTAGCGGCATTCAAGACCAACATGCGAGGCGGTCGTACCGGTCCCGGCTGGTACCAAATGAACTGGGAGGAACGCCACTACACTCGCGCCATTCGTGCACCATGGTAGGCGCTGCCGACGAAGAATACTTATGATTCGATGTACCGCCATGCTGCCGAAACTCTATCATGAGCGAATGGATGACTTTGGCCTCGATTTCGCAGTCCTGTATCCAACCACTGGCTTGGCATTTAACAACGTACCTAACGATGAGTATCGTCAACTCAGCTGCCATGCCTATAACGAATATGCCGCTGCTGCCTCGGCGAGTATGGAGACCGGATGACCGTTGCAGCCGCCGTACCGCTGAGCACCCCCGAAGAAGGCATCAAGGAGCTTGAACATGCACATTCACTGGGCTTGAAGGTGACAATGATTCCATCCTTCATTCGCCGCCCGGTGCCACGTCTGCTTGAGGAACACCCTGAATTTGCCGGTGAGACCTTCTGGCTCGATAACTATGCCATCGACAGCCCTCATGACTACGACCCATTCTGGGCTAAATGTATTGAGTTGGGATTCCCCGTGGGAGCACATACGGGGGGCATGGGCCTTCATGACCGCAGTTCTGTCTCCAATTATATGCACAACCACATGGGGCATTTTGCCGCCGCAGGGGAGTTGCTTGCTAAAGGTTTGCTTATGGGAGGAGTGACCAGGCGATTCCCACAGCTACGTGTGGTGCTCTTGGAAGGCGGCGTCATCAATGGTGCCCGGTTGTACACAGACATTGTCTCTCGCTGGCAGGTAAGAGCAATCATGAGCTTTGATCTCGGGCATTGGGACGTGAACGACATGGAGCATGCTGCGGCCGAAGCTTATAAACAATTGGAAAAAGAACTGATGAACGAAGATGACTTTCGCAACTTTGCCTTCAAATTCTCCATACAGCTCTATGCCGGTCCGAACGCTGACTTCTTTAAAGGCACCCGAATCGAAGATGACTTTCGTCGGGAGTTGGCCGAAGCCTGATGTTATTTTCGATGCAAGCAAATCGCCGCTCTCAACGGCTTAGGATGCCCTTGATAGCACTATAAAATCAGGTATAACGTATAAGTCTGGATTTTTACGCAGTGAACACTATCTTCAGCAAACATCCGGATCAGATTTCCGGAGGCATTTTGCGGACCAAATCTCGACCTTCGTTCCCTGCCTTGTCGGCTCTGACATTGAAAGGTAACAATCGATTATCGGTAACCTGAAAGAGGCCAGTCGGCAACAAGTCTATTGAATAATTGGCGGCTACACCCTGGTAGATAGCACCATCGATTGCATCATCATCGTCGCTGATTGTTCTGGCAATTTCGAGTTCACCTGGATTGATAAAGTCACCGAATACGGCAGCCATCACATCCACCATGCTTGGAACAAGTATTGTCCTGTGCTGTGCGATTCCTAATTTAAGCTGCTACCGAGAGTTGATACAGCCCACTACAATGTGATGCCCATCGATATTGATCCAGTGAAACAACATTGTTGTCGGTGGAGTTTTCCTCGGTCATTCTTCTTGGGGTACAGAATTCGATCACCAATGAGTATTGGCTGGGTTCGTACCTGCCCAAGCCAAAGCGATGGAAACGCGCCATTGGCTCGGTTCAGTCATTGAAGGACTATGCTCAAGAGATTGGCCAGTGCTGGATTAGAACCTGTTCTTCACAACTGCAGGTCTGACGTCTGCGAGATACTGGGTGTCCACAATTCATTTATTGCTCTGGCTTCCCAGATTTCTCTCCATATTTCTATTCTGCTTCGCAACTTGGGATTTTGATAAAAGGATTTCACCCTTTTTGGCGAACACACATGGATTAGTACTAACCTGATCTCTAACTGTTTTCACTCGTTAACGCAGGTCATTGTCTGCTGGCACGGTTTTTGCGAAACCTAAAGGGCTGGCCACTAGGACTGTGGGTCACCATATGAATAACTAATTGATTTATTCGGGCGACAAGTAGGATTGGCGCAATCTGCCTTAATCAGTTGTCCGAGACTAGAAACTAAAGAGGAGAAATACTAATGGAAAATCAACCGACAAAAACAACGAGACTCAGTGCGGGCATGACTGTCGCCGCGGCGCTGACGCTGAGCCTGCTCTGGCCCGGCGTGGCGAACGCGCAGCTCAGCTGCGCCAATGGCCAGCCTCCGGTCACCGGCCTTTCCGGCGTCCCGAGCTGCCCCGACTCGAACACCACCGCCGAGATGGTCGACGGTTCTATATACCGCCAGACCCCCGAGATCTACGCGACGGAAGGCCCGATCTACGATATCGACGT
>LWDU01042497.1_pt1 | contig 36970 bp, 25 predicted proteins | sample 727161 | NCBI WGS metagenome assembly LWDU01 (sample SAMN04566230, study PRJNA314399) | hydrothermal vent metagenome | isolation source: deep sea hydrothermal plume seawater | place: Mexico: Gulf of California, Guaymas Basin | collected 2004-07-11 | reverse complement strand
CGTCTCCACCGTGGCGAAGATCAGCAGGATCATCAGCGGCACGATCATCCGGGGCAGGTGAACAGTTCTCATGAGCACTTCTCCTGCAGGCCCTTCAGGCCCTCCTCGAAGTCGCTTCCGATGAAGGAATCCATCCACGGCACCAGGTAAGGGCCCAGCGGCCGTGAGGTGTCGCCACTCATCTTCCACAACACTTCACAGCCCCCCTTCATCGGAGTGATCTGCACCACTCCATCGGCAGTCGGTGCCCCTTCGAAGTGAAGCAGGTAAACGATTCCGCGGCCCACCTCGGAACTGGTGATCTCCAGCACCCCCTCGCCCAGCTGGTCTCCCGACCAGGAGTAACTGGAACCGACTCCATCTTCTGGTCCTGAATACTGGAAGCGAACCGTCGGATCGAGTTGCTGATTCCAGGGGGTCCATTCGGGCCACGATCGGAGATCTACCAGCTGAGAATGAATCTGATCGGCCTCTGCCTCGATGAAGATGGAGCGGGTCACCGAATAGCTCGCCGGCAGCAGAGAACCCAGCAGCAGGAACAGCGCCAGCAGCAGGGCCAGAGTCAGTAGAATTTTCTTGACCATATCTCCTCCGGATCGATCCGCAGACGGTGATTGTCGCGGCTCATGAACAAGATAGCACTGACCATGGCTCGATCGAGATCCGCTCGATAGAAATGATGACCGACTGCGCTGTGCTCTTCTGACCGATGATCGGAGCGGGTTGAGGTTACCAGGTTGGTTTCGCTCGATCCTCTCCTGTATCTTCCACACTCAGCGGGAGGTCTCTGCCATGAAACTGCTGCGAAAACTGCTGTTGCTCGGTTGCGGTGGCTTGTTGCTGCTGGTGATCGGAGGCACTTCGCTGCTGCTCCCCTCCAGCTGGCAAGTCTCGGTCGAGCAAACATCTGTTCATTCCGCAGCCCAACTCTACCCGCTGATCGCCGATTTCCATCGATGGCACCAGTGGGTCGGCTGGGACGATCAGGAATACGGAGAACGCACCATCCAGATCGAGGGAACTGCCGCCAGCAGCGGCCACAGTTACCGCTGGTCCAGCCACTCCAGTCACGGAAGCCTGACCCTCGATCGCTGCCAGCCGGAGCGGGGAATCTGGTATCAGGGAGCCATCGAAAGCGAACATATCAATGCCAGTGGTTCCATCACACTCGAACCACTACCGGGTGGAGGCACACTCATCACCTGGAAGGACCGAGGTGACCTTCCTCCCGGCACCGGACTACCCGCTCTCTGGATGAGCTCGAAGCGCAGCGCAAAGTTTGCCGAGGATCTCCATCGACTGCACGACATCGATCTCTCGCGACCGACTCCTGGCGCAAAAAAACCGAAGAGGCGCCCGTGATGATGCGGACATTACTCTGGCCACTACTACTGCTTCCCACGATGACGATGGCTCAGGCTCCCGAACCGATTTCTCACTGGCTCCAGACGCACTGCACCGAGTGCCACTCGGGAGAGAAGCCCAAGGGAGGAATCGACCTCGAGGTGGTGATCGAAGATGGAGCCAGCGCATTGCTGGAAGACTGGCGACAGATCGAACGAGTCATCACCAGTGGAGAGATGCCTCCAGAAGATGAGCCTGCACCCACCTCGCAGGAGCGCGAGGTGATGATCTCGACGCTGAGAGATTGGCTCCAAGGGATACTCCAGTCCAGACCAGAAGTGCCCGGCACTGTTGGCCCGCGCAGGCTCGGCAGATCGGAGTTGCAAGCGACGATCCGTGACCTGACCGGCGTCGAGGTCGACGTCCATCGTCATCTCCCCGCCGATCCTTCATCGGATGGCTTCGACAATCAGGGCGGTGCGCTCTCCACCACCTTCATCGAGCGACTGTTCAGGATCGCCGAGGAGGTTGCCGTGAGTGCCGTCATCCTCGATGACGGCAACGAAACTCCCACCACCACCTATCCCATCGATGAGATCACCATCGAAGGTGCCGGAAGGGTTCTGTCCGACAGCGCTTTTTTCTACAGCAGAGGAACCGCTTCCATCGACCATCACTTTCCCCGCAGCGGCACCTACCAGATCGACATTCGCGGGTGGGGACAGCAAGCAGGGGATCAACCGGCCCGCTTCCAGATCAAGATCGGTGCGCAAAAGCCACGAGTCATCGAGATTCCGGAAACTCGAGATCAACCGGGATCGAGAAGCATCGAACTGACGGTTCCAGCCGGTCCTCAGCGAATCTCTGCCACTTTCATCAATGACTACTACAAGCCGGATCATCCCGAGCCTTCACAACGAGACCGAAATGCCGCCATCCTCTCCTTCAAAGTCGAGGGCCCCGCGGAAGGGATGGAGCCATCGGTGTTCCAGGTGGAAGCACTGAAGGGAAAGGGCTCTCCGACAGAGCGGCTGGCGCGAGGAATCGAGCACTGGTTGCCACGATTCTGGAGAGGTCCGACCACTCCTCAGCAGCGTCAGCGGCTGGTCGAGACCGCCACCGAGGCGGCGCTGGATCGGACCTCGGCGGAGTCGTTGCTCCGCGCAGCCGTGGTGGCGGCGATCGCTTCCCCTCGGTTCATCCTCCGGCTCGAGATCGATCCCCCCGCATCTTCGCCCGGAACCATTCGTGATCTCTCGGGGCATGAACTCGCCACACGACTTTCGTATTTTCTCTGGGGGACCACCCCCGACCAGAAATTGCTCGAAGCGGCAAATCGTGGCGAACTGGATGATCCCGAGGGACTGCTGATCCAAACCCGGAGGTTACTCGCCGATGCAAGATCACGATCGGTAGCGACCAATTTTGCCACCCAGTGGCTGAGAATCCGCGACCTCGGAGAACTTCGGCCAGACACCAAGATCTTCGCCCGGTTCGACAGGAAACTACTCGAAAGCATGAGGTTGGAAACGGTCGAGTTCTTCGATCACATCTTGCGTCATCGATTGCCGATCCACGAGTTGATCGAAGCCTCCTATACCTTTGCCAATCAACGGCTCGCTCTTCACTATGATCTCGAGCCGATCGTCGGCCAGCAGATGCGCCTCCTCGAGGTCGAGAGCCCTCGCGGTGGCCTGCTCTCTCAGGGCAGCATCCTGCTGGCGACCAGCACCCGTCAGCGAACATCTCCGGTACTGCGCGGAAAATGGCTGCTGGAAGTGTTGCTAGATGCTGCTCCTCCACCACCTCCTCCCGGTGCCGGGACCTTGCCGTTACCCGGCGAAGAAGGGGCAGATCTTCCTCTCAGAGAACAGTTACAGCTCCATCGCAAGGAACCCACTTGTGCCATCTGTCACCGCCGGATGGATGCACTGGGATTTTCCCTCGAGAGATTTGATGCGATCGGCCGCTATCGAACCGGCGACATCGATGACCGCGGCGAACTTCCCGATGGATCGGTGCTCGAGGGGATCGAGGATCTCAAAACAAACATCCACAGCTCCTCGGGATTCCATCGCTCCCTGGCGAAAAACCTTCTCACCTATGCTCTCGGTCGTGGACTGGTCGATGAGGATGCTCCCGCAGTTGCCAGACTGCTGGTACGGCTGAAATCCGACCCGACGATTGTTGCGCTGATCGAGGAGATCGTCGTACTGGAAGCGTTTCGCCGCCGGCTGATCCCCTGATCGGGTCGCGGACTCGTCGCTTGTTTCCCCGGCCATTGCGGTGTCTCATCGAAGAGCCGCATCGAAGTCGTTGTTCGAGTGAACTCTTCGAGTTGTGAGAGGAGCGATCGCGTCATGGCCTATCCGATTCATCGTCGTACATTTCTACGCGGTCTCGGCACTGCGATGGCGTTGCCCTGGCTCGATGCGATGAGTCCACTGACCGCTCTGGCCCGCAACATGCCGCCGACCAAGGCGGCACTGCGAACGGTATTCCTGTTCATTCCCAATGGTGTCCATCAACCGGAATGGTCTCCTGCTGGAGCAGGGGCCGACTGGGTCACCTCGCCGATCCTCGAACCGCTGGAGGCGGTACGCGATGATGTACTGGTGGTCAGCGGACTGGCCCACCACAACGCTCGTGCCCTCGGCGATGGTCCCGGTGACCACGCTCGCTCCGCCGCCTGCTTCTTGACCGGTGCCCATCCCTACAAGACCGCTGGCGACGACATTCATGCGGGGATCTCTGTCGATCAGATCATCGCCGCTGCCGTCGATGAACAGACCTTGATCCCGTCGCTGCAGCTGGGCACGGAAGGAGGAAGACAGTCGGGCAATTGTGACTCCGGATATTCATGTGCCTATTCCTCCAACATCAGCTGGGCCGGAGCAAACCAACCTCTTCCCCATGAAACCCATCCACGCCGCGTCTTCGAGCGTATGTTTCTCAGAGGCAGTGCCGGAGAGACCACCGATGCGCGTCGAAAGAGGATCTCTCGGCGATCCAGTATCATCGATTTCATCCTGGAGGATGCCAAAGGACTCGAGAAACAGCTGGGGATCGGCGACCGTCGACGGCTCAGTGAATATCTCGCTGGCATCCGTGACATCGAGCGTCGTATCGATCGACTGGAACAGTTGGAGCAGCTCGAGCGGCAGGGTGGTGACCTCCCTGATTTCGGACAGGCCCCACCCAGCGGAATCAGTGAACACATCCAGTTGATGCACGAGTTGATCATCCTGGCGTTTCGCCTCGACCTGACCCGAGTCTGCACCTTCATGTGGGCCAATGAAGGGTCAAATCGAACCCATCCCCATCTGGATGTGGGAGAAGGCCACCACACTCTTACCCATCACAAGGGAAACAAGAATCAGGTCGACCAGATTCGAACCATCAATCGCTGGCAGGTCGAAGAATTCGCCCGCTTCGTGCAACGGCTCGGCGAGGTGAAAGATGGGGAAGGGTCGTTACTCGATTCGACCGTGGTGATTCATGGATCTGCCATCGGGGATGGAAATCGTCACAATCATGACCACCTACCGGTGCTGATCGCCGGCCGCGGCAACGGCCTGGTCGACACCGGCCGACACCTGATCACCCCCAAGGACACTCCGATGTGCAACCTGTTCCTCTCCATGGCTCATGCCGTGGGCTCTTCTGTCGAGAATATCGGAGATAGCAGCGGCACCTTGCCGGGACTGCGACTCTGACCCTCAGCCTTCTGAAGCCACTTGAACCCGATGATTTTGCTACCCGCCACTTGCGGTCCACGATGCTGGGGGCGAGTTTGACACCTCGATGACGAGATCTTGAACGATGACGAGATCTTGAACTTTGTCCTACCCTGCAGGGTCCGATCCAGAAGTGCTGGGTGGTGATGCACTACCCCTCCTCTGGCTGTCCTTGACCCTCGGTTGAAATGGAGCAATCCAGGTATGTGGCTCGTTAGATCAGCACTCCGTTTTCCGTATCTCATCCTGGTCATCACTCTTGCCGTGATCTCACTTGGCACCATCTTTCTGACCAAACTCCCCTCGGACCTCCTCCCCATATTCAAGACTCCAGCAGTTCAGGTCGTGACCTTCTACAACGGCATGCCGCCGGAAGTGGTCGAAGGTGACATCAGTAGCCGGATGCAGCGCTGGACCGGTCAATCGGTCGGGATTTCCCATCAAGAGGCGAAGTCGATGACTGGCGTGTCGATCGTCAAGGATTTCTTCCGCGAGGACATCAGCATGGAAAGTGCGATGTCCCAGGTCACCAGCTATGCGATGAGTGACCTGTTCTATCTTCCTCCTGGCACCATCCCTCCGATGGTGATGCCCTTTGACCCGACAGCATCCGTTCCGCTGTGTCTGGTCAGCGTCTCCTCCGAAACGATGTCCGAACAGCAACTTTACGATGTCGCCTATTACGAATTGCGTAATCGACTGCAGTCGATTCGCGGGGTCGTGGCTCCTGCGGTCTACGGTGGAGTGCTGAGGCGTATTTTCGCCTATCTCGATCGAGAGAAACTCGAAGCTCGACAGTTATCGCCGATGGACGTGGTGCGGGCGATCCAGGAGCAAAATGTCTTCATTCCGACCGGCAATGCGAAACTCGGTGACCTCGATTACATGATCACGACCAATGCCATGGTCGATCAGATTCCCGAACTCGATGATCTGTTGATCAAGATCGTCGATGGGAAACCGGTGTTCCTGCGCGATGTCGCTCGAGCGGAGAACACCCAATCGATCCAGACCAACGTGGTGCGAATCAATGGCCGTCGACAGGTCTACATCCCCATTTACCGCCAACCGGGCGCCAATACGATCGAGATCGTCAACGAGATTCGTGCCAAGCTGACGCAGATTCGCCAGCGAGTCGTCGACATGTACGAAGGTGCCGATGACGTGCTTCTCGAGGTCGTGATGGACCAGTCGATCTTTGTCAGGGATTCCATCTCTGCCCTCGAGCATGAGGCATTGATCGGCGCATTCCTCGCAGGACTGATCGTGCTGATCTTCATCGGAAGCGTTCGCTCGATGTTGATCATCTTGCTATCGCTACCTTTGTCTGCCCTGGCAACCTTCATCGGGCTATACCTGAGTGGCAATACCATCAACAGCATGACGCTGGGAGGATTGGCGCTGGCGGTGGGCCTGATCGTCGACCAGGCCATCGTGACGCTGGAAAATGTCTCTCGACATCTGAGCACGGGCAAGACGCCGACCCGAGCGGCCCTCGATGGTGCCAGCGAGGTTGCCGGTCCGGTGTTCGTGGCCACCATCACCATCATGGTGGTGTTCTTTCCGGTGGTCCTGCTGAGCGGGATCTCCAAGTTCCTCTTCACGCCACTGGCGATCAGCGTGATCCTATCGATGGCGGCTTCCTACCTGGTGGCCCTGACCGTCGTCCCACTCTGCTGTGCTCGTTTTCTCAAGGCCCAGCCAGAAGGAAGCGGCGACAGTGCGGAACACGAGCCGGCGTTCTTCCAGAGAATCGGCCGAAGCTATGAAGGTTTGCTCGAAAGAGTGCTTCAACGACGGGCCTTGATCGGGATCTCGGTGTTCGTCTTCTTCATCATCTCGCTGGGCCTGATTCCGGGAGTCCCGTGGAGCACTGCTCCGACCAAGGTCGGCCAGGAACTGTTCCCCGCGACCGATTCGGGACAATTCACCATCTTCGTCAGAGCTCCATCCGGAACCCGGATCGAGAACACGGAACTGCTGATCGAGAAGGTCGAAAACGAGATCCAGGATGTGATCGGAATGTGGGACCCTCGGCATGAGCAAGCCTCCTCCGATCTGCAGATGTTGATCTCGAATCTCGGCGTCTTGATGGACTGGCCCGCCGCCTACACTCCCAATACCGGACCGATGGATGCATTCATGCTCGTGCAGTTGAAGGAAGAGCGTTCGCGAAGTTCCATCGAGTACTCGGTACTACTGAGAGAGCGTCTCGTACAAAAATTTCCGGGAATCGAATTCGCCTTTGATACCGGTGGGATCCTCACTGCCGCACTCAATTTCGGACTGCCCTCTCCCATCGATATCCAGGTCACTGGAAGCAAGCTGGAAGTGGGTCAGGAGATTGCACGGACCATCTCCGATGAGATTCGACAGGTTCCCGGAGCCGTGGATGTTCGAGTCGCCCAACGCCTCGACTATCCTTCGATTCACATCGTGATCGACAGGGTCAAGGCGGCCTATCTCGGGATCACCCCTGATGAGGTCGTCAAGAACATCATCACGGCGACCAACTCGAGTGTCACCTTCAGTCCGTCCTTCTGGATCGACAAGAAGAAACGCAATCACTACTTCATCGGTGCTCAATACCCCGAAGGTGAGATCAACTCGTTTGCCACCCTGGAGAATATTCCGATCCGACCCAATTCCGGGGATTCGACCGAGCCGGTACTTCTGAGAAACATCGCCACATTCGAGCGAACCACAGGTCCCACCGTGGTGAACCATGTCAACATCACCAGGGTGACCAATGTCTATGCCAATGTCGTCGGGAAAGATGTCGGAAGCGTCGTCAGCGATATCGAGCAACGACTCGAGCAATCGCCACGGATGCAGCAGTTGATGGAAAAGTACCGCGAAAAAGGTTACCGCTGGCAAATCAAGGGAGAGATCCATCAAGCGCGTGAGTCCTTCGGACAGTTCACCTTCGGTCTGCTGGTGGCGGCAATGCTGGTTTACCTGGTGATGGTAGCGATTTTCCGTTCCTTCAGAGATCCTCTGATCATCCTCGCCTCGGTACCTCTGGGCTTCACCGGTGTGGCGTGGATGCTGTTCCTCACCGACACCAATCTGAACATTCAATCATTCATGGGAATCATCATGATGACGGGAATCGTCGTCGCCTACAGCGTCTTGATGGTCGACTATGCAAATCGGTTACGGGACGAAGGGCTAGAGACTCGGGCTGCCATCCAGACTGCAGCACGAACGCGTCTTCGACCGATTTTGATGACTTCCCTCGCAGCAGTACTGGCACTACTCCCCATGGCCATCGGCTTCGGAGGTGGCGCCAATGCTCCTCTGGCTCGGGCGATCATCGGGGGAGTTCTGGCAGCGATGGGGTTATCACTCTTCGTCGTACCGATTCTCTATGAACTGATTTCCGGGCAAACGAGACAGATCAGTGACCTTCTCGCCCGCGATGAGTTACGGAAGGAATAGCACCATGATCCGATCTACCAGCCACTCGACCCGTGAGAGCATCTTGCACGGAGATGGAGTTGCGTACCACGCTTCGATCTTTCTCATCCTCTTGCTGGTCGGACTCTCGACCCAGCCTTGCGCTGCACAGACGGGAGGCAAGGTACCTCGTGTCTCCGTCGTCCAACCGGTCCAGAAGACCCTCGTCTATTCCCTTCCATCCAAACCTGCGGAGATTCATGCCGCGCAGGAGGCGACCCTGTACGCCAGGACCAATGGATATCTGCAGCAGATGCTGGTCGATTTTGGTGACGCAGTAGAGAAGGACCAGTTGATCGCAGTACTCGACGCTCCTGAACTGCATGACGAGGTGCGCCGGGCCGAGGCGCAATTGCTGGAAGCCAGCGCCCAACTCGGTGCCGCTCAAGCCAATGCAGCAGGGGGAGATTCCCAGATCATCGCAGCCAAGGCAGGCCATGTACAAGCCGAGGCTGCGGTACTACAAGCCGGCGCAGAACTGGAAAAAGCGCGAGCGGTTCTCCATGCCGAGTTAATTCACCTCAATCGAATGATCCAGCTCCATGAACAAGATGCCGCCACCGACGCTCAACTCGAATCTGCCCGGAGAGATCATTCTCAGGCTCTCGGCGACGTCGACATCGGAGAGAAGGCGGTCACCTCTGCAATGGCGATGGAAGGTGCCGCAGCAGCCAAGATCCAGGTGGCGGAGTCGCAAAAGGAAGCGCTCGTCAGCCTCGTGGCCGTGGCAGAAGCAGCCATCGCGAGTGCCAATGCTCGAGTCGACCTCGCCACCACGATGGTCGGATACACCAGAATCCATGCGCCTTTTTCTGGAATCATCACCGAACGGTATCTCGATCCTGGTGCAGCGGTCGTCACCGCTTCTTCTTCAAAGACGACAGCGATTGTCTCCATCAAGGATATGAGTCGCCTCCGCGTCTTTGTTCAAATTCCAGAACCAGACGTGCCGTACATCCAGCAGGGCCATGCGGCATCGGTCACCTGCAGTGCGATACCCAATCAGAAATTTCAAGGAACTGTTTCGCGAATCTCAAGAAGCCTCGATCGGCGCACTCGCACCATGAAGGTCGAGATCTTGCTCGAGAATCAGCAAGGTCAGATCTTTCCAGGAATGTTTGCGACCGTCGATTTCCAGTTGATCGAACGCAAGGATGCCTGGACCTTGCCGGCGCAAGCATTGCTCGGCACGAGAGGTGAATACCATGTCTATTGCGTGGTCGGAGGAACCTGCCAGGTAGTTCCGATCAAGATTGGCCTCGATGACGGGGCCACCGTTGAAATCACCGAAGGTTTGAGCGGAACCGAACAGGTCATCCTGATCGGTAAGGGATTGGTTCAGGAGGGTGATCGAGTCGAAGCCGTGGGAGCAAACCCGTGAGCCTCGGGATCTCACCGATTGATCATCGTTGTTCCAGGCCATCGACGGGTTCCTCGTATCGAGTGGAGAGTTTCATGTTGCGATCGTTCGCCATCGCGTTGATGGCCCTGCTGCTGAGTGCATGCAGTACAGATTCCTCGACCAGCATCCGTTCGAGTGAACTGGCTCGATGGATTCCAGATCCCATCGAGGTGGTCGATATGGATTCCTCCATCTCCAAGGAGGCGGTGGAAGCACCGATCACAGATTCCAGTGCGGATCACCGCTCCGATGGATCCGATGAAGTCACGGAGGCGAGTGCCGACTCTGGATCCACCGATGACCCGGATGGTGAGGTCTATCCGATCACGCTGGATGTCGTGCTGGCGATCGCCAAGGATCAGGCATTGTCGATCCAGCTGGCCCGACAGCGACTGGAGGCGGCAGCGGCCACTCAACAGATCTCGACCGCTGCGTTCCTGCCCACCATTGGTCCGAGGGCCGATTATTCCCGCACCGATGGTGCCGCACAGGGAACCGATGGCACCGTGGTCGATGTATCGAAGAACAGCCTCTTCTCTGGAATCGAACTACGCTTTGATCTCGATCCCTGGGGAGACTGGCATCGGTTCCAGGCGGCACAGGACAATCTCGTGGCGACCGAACAGTTGCTCTACTGGGCTGAAGAGTTCGCTCTCCATCGCGGTGCCCTGCTATTCCACGACCTGATTCGAAGCCATGGTGAGATCAAAATTGCACAGCGTAGTGTTCTCTTCAGTCACCAGCTGTCATTGACCGCCCAGTCGAGGCTCGATGCCGGAGATGGTTTGCGTGAAGATTTGCTCGCTGCACTGGCCAAAGAGGCGGCCTCGGATCGAGACCTTGTCCTCGCCCGATCTCAAACCAAAATTGCATCGGCGAGACTCGCGGAATTTTTGGTCCTCACGGAAGATACCAGTTTCGATCCGATACTGGTTCCAGCATCGGATCAGATCACTCCCAATCGGTTCGAGATGGACCAGTGGAGTGGCGAGCGACTGGTCCATCGAGGGCTCGAGAGAAGACCGGACCTGGTGGCTGCTCGCGCCAAGGTCGAGGCCGCTCGATCTCTCAGCCGGGCATCTTCTGCATGGGGCCGCCCCACCATCAGTGCCAGATCCAGGATCGGAAGATTCGGCATCGATTCGGCAGATCAGTCGGATCAGGAGACTGCCGAGGTGGGAATCGGCTGGCAGTTCGGCCTTGAATCGACCGCTTCCCATCGAAGAAGTGTGGCCACCTTCGAAGAGACGCAACTGGAGGCAAAAAAACTGGAGCTGCGTATCGTCACTCAGATCCGCATCAGCATGGCCCGGCTCCAGGCTTCTCGAGCAGCGATGACCGCCGCACGGCGTCAACTGGAAGCCGGGGAAGAAGCGATGAAACTGACCGAATCACGCTACAAGGCTGGTGCCGCACTGCTCGATGAATTGCTCGGACGGGAAGCGGATCTCGCCGCAGCTCGAACCGCTTCCCTCAATTCCATCATCTCTCACAATCAGGCACAGTTCGATCTGATACTGTCAGTCGGTGGTCCCTGATCGGTTCGCCCTCAATCGGTCTTGAAGGGTGCTGCGGGCAATCCGTGGCTCGAGACCAGATTGGCCCTTACCGGGTTGTCTTGCCATGCGTATCGAACTGCCGTGGGTGACTCTACATCCGGATGACTGATGCGAAGTTGTCCTTCATCCATCACCTCGACCTCTCCCCAATGCCAGGATCCATCCGATCCTTGCAGTGCGAACCCATCGATCTTCATCCCGCGACGACCGGTCAATCCATCCCCGGCATGATCGAAGGAGACCACGATGCTCTTTCCATCGATTTGATGGCTACGGTAGAAGGGCCCCGATTCGGACAGGTCGGACCTCTCGTGACAGCGATGAAGTGCCCAGTCAGCGAGCCGCTTGCCCACCGCCTGCTTGTTGCGCGGATGGATGTCGCGAGCATCGCCGACATCGGTCAGGACCACCAACCCGGTGTTGCGAACGACCCGATGAGTGAAGTCCTGCGCATCTCGAAGCGTCGCCCAGCCACCCTGGACCGGGTTGTCGCTGGTCGCCTTGAACGCTGCCAGTTGCACGATGCCGAAGGGGAAATCTCCCTGGCCCCAGGTTTCTCTCCACGACCCGATCATCAGAGGTAACAACTCTGCATACTCGGTGGCCTGTCCCGCATTTGATTCTCCCTGATACCAGATGGCTCCGCGGATTCCGTATCCGCTGAAGGGAGAGAGCATCGCATTGAACATCACACCAGGATCACCAGTCTTACGACCAGGAGCCTCGGGTACCGCTGGAGGACTCGGTCCTCGATCACCAGAAAAAACATTTCCTCGGTTGATCTTCCAGTTTCCAGCCAGCCCAATCGCCTCGTCATCCTTGGCGCTCACCGGACGGATCTTGATCGCCGAAGGCGCTCCGGTGATTCCACCGGCTCCCCCGGTATCGAGGGCGGCGATGGCGATGGTCGCTTGACCCGCCTCGACCAGATCACCAGAGATGGTGTAGCTACGCATCAATGAGTGTTGATTGGTGGTACGACCGACTTCCTTACCATCCCAGTAAGTGATGTCGGCATCATCGATGGCGCCCGGTTGCAGCAGCAGATCCTGGCCCTTCCACTTCTCCGGTACTTCGATGGATGTGCGATACCAGACGAATCCATCCCAACCCTGGTTCTTTCCCGCCCACAACCCTGGAACTGGCATCTCCTCCCAGTTCTCATCGGAATAGGAGGGATCAGCCCAGGCACCGACGATCCCTGGATCTCCGTCCAGTTTCTTGTTCCACCACTCGCCGGTCCTTTGTTCGAACTGAGTGACCTGATCGCGATACAATTTCTCGATCTCTTCTGCCGAACGATCTCCCCAGCGCGCCACTTCTTTCTCCATCTTCGAAACACGTTCCTTGAACCTCGGATGGCGCTTCATCGCCACCGTCGATGTCCACGGTTCGATGCGAGTTCCACCCCAGTTGACATCGAGTATCCCAACGGGGACTCCCAACTCCTCGTGCAGTCGACGCGCCATGAAGGTGCCGATCGCCGTGAAATTCCCGGCCGTGGCCTGAGTCGAAACTTCCCATGCCGCAGCGATATCGAACTCAGGAGTTCTCGAGAGCAGATGGGGTGCCTTGATCCTGCGCAACCAGGGTAGATCTCCTGCGGCAATCTCTTGATCGGCATTCATCGAACTCCGAAGCGGCCACTCCATGTTCGATTGACCACCGCAGAGCCACACTTCTCCGACCAGAATGTCTTTCACCTCGATGGTGCCGTCCGAGCCGACGATGGTCATCGATCTGCCCTCGCCACTGGCGGAGACCGGGTCGAGGATGACGGACCATTGACCATGATCGTCCACCTGCGTGCTCTTTTGCTGACCGGCAAAGCTGACGGAAACCTCGGTGCCAGGAGCACCGGTGCCCCATACCGGCAAATCCAGGTCTCGCTGGAGGACCGCGTGATCGCTGAATACTGCCGGAACATCGATGGCCATAACCATCGTGGAGTAAAGCAGCAGACTACTGGTGAGCAGCCACTGGGCACATCGGATCGGCTTCATCATCGAATTACCTCCTGGGGAATCGACACCCTGAGAAAGGTACCTCGGTAGGAGGCACCACTTGAAATGGGAACCGAAAAATCGGTACCCCGCAGAATCAAAATCAACTGTGATCGTCGGCTCTGGCCATGGTCAGGTCAAGGACGGTCAAGGACGGTCAAGGACGGTCGCCAGTGCCATTCAGGGCGGCCTCCAGGCGATCCATGACCTGCTGCTGGATCTCCAGATAGCGCCGATGCTCTTCGCCCAGTGAATCCGCCACCGGCCAGACCACGCTGATCAGGCCAGTCTCGCGCAAGATCGCCTGTGCCAGTTGCTCCGCCGGGAGCTGATCCCAGAGCAAAATCCGGGCACCGGAACTGGCCTGAAGTTGCTGGAGATCTACCGCCAGGCCATCGTTCCACTGCCCTTGAGGGTCGAGATCGATGCGTTGTGTCGACCACCCCATCTTGGCTGCGGGATAGACCCAGAAGGGGCCGCTGGTCAGCACCGGGAGTTTCGGATGGGTACTGGCCAGTTGAGACATCCGTTTTCCCAGCGCCTCGAGTTGTTCTGCCAGAGTATTCCAGCGCTGCTCCACCTCGCCCCTGTGATCGGGCAACTGTTGAATCAATCGATCACGTATCTTTGCCCCTTGCAGGAGCAGAAGGTCTGGATCGAGCCAGGTGTGGCCGGCGATCCCCTCGTAGGAACTACTGCCTTCTGGACCGTGACTGTGAGTCACTACATCGGGATAGTGAAGCCACTGATCTCGGCAGGCTCGTGCCACCTCGACACTCTTGACGATGGGAAGCGAGTACCGACGTGCCCACCCCTCCAGGTTCGCCCCGTTGAGGAGGATCAGATCCGCCGCTGCCAGCTCAGAAAGCGATGCGTCATCCGGTGTCCAGCGGGCGGGATCGGCGCCCGCGGGCATCAGCGCCACCACTTCACCCAATTCCATCATCAGTTCGGCTGAAATCCAAGCCAGCGGTGAGACGGAAGCCACCACCTGCAACGGATCCGCAGAACCAGAGATCGACGAATCACCGGTTTCCGAAACCGGAGTCGTTTCCATCGAACAGCCGATACAGGCGGATACCACCAGCAACAGCAGTAGTGGGTACAGGGATAGACGAGGTAACATCGAGCAGTCCTTCATCATGGTAAGAGCAGCGGGCCTTCGGCGATGAACCGGATTGCAGCGATGGCCAGCAAGTACGACAGGATACCACCGGCGAGAACCACGATCGAAATCTCGGTAAAGAGCAAGCGGGCGACAAATCCTCGAGGGGCTCCGATCCGCTCGAGCGTTTTCACCTCTCGCTCCCGGACCTTTACATCGAGGGTGACAATCAATATCAGAAGTAATGTCGTCGCCACGATGACCAGCATCGAGTTGGCATCTAGAATTGCCTTCGCTCTCATCACGACCGTCAGTAGTTCTTTGAGTTCGACCATCGAGTCGATGGTTTGCAGGTCCTTCTGCCGGCGAAATCTCGATCGGAGAATCGTCGCACCCTCGTCATCCTTGGCGTCGATGATCAATGCAGTGATCGGCAACTGATCGGGATCGCCGTGGAAGTGAAAGCTATCCTCATTCTCCGGAGTCACCTCGACCGCTTCCACCACCGCTGCAGATGCGGTGACGTGATTGCTCTTGCTCTCCAGCACCAGGTGGAAATCCTTCTCCGGGTCGATTTTCAGATGCCCGTGACCTTCACCGGTCACCACCCAGGAGGTGTGCAGACTGACGAACACCGCATCATCGTCAGGAGTTCCGGTGGCCGGCAAGACCGCGGTCACCTTCAGCAACAGAGGATACGATCCGGCCAGATCATGGAGCTTGTGGACGTCCGTGGCGATGGTGCCGCCGACCGTCAGATCGAGGCTTCTTGCGACTCCAGCTCCCAGTGCCGCTTCCGCCAGACGTTGTGGCCAGTGATGCCCCTGGGCGAGACGGATCCCTCGAAATTCCTGGTAATCGGGAGTGGTGCCGACCAGCGGGTACTGATTGACCGATCCCTCCAGATGGATCGGAATCGGCACGCCAAGGCCGGACTCACCCGCCTCCATCGCCACCTTCATCTCGATGGACCGCTCGACCACACCGCGATAGTAGAGTGCATGAATCAACAGGTCAGATCGACTTCCCGGGGCACCGACCACCAGCGGGGTCGACAACGCTCTCGCCTCCAACCGCGCTCGATACAGATCCAGCAATCCGTCAACTGCAGCGGGAAGAACTCCGACCAGTGCGATGCAAAGAGCAAGCACCACGGTTCTTACCTTGTGATGAGCCAGCGAGCGCAGAGCCAATCTCAGCATAGGGCCACTCATGAAACACTCCCTGCCAGCGCCTCGACTCGATCGAAGCCGTCCAGGATGGTCGAGTCATGGGTCACCACGATGACGGTAGCCCCGGTCAAATCCGCTTCCTCGAATAACAGATCGAGAACCGCTCTGCCCGAGTCCCGATCGAGACTACCGGTCGGTTCATCGGCGAGGATCAACGACGGAGAGGTCATCAATGCCCTGCACACGGCAGCCCGCTGTCGCTCTCCCTGGGAGAGCGCCCGCGGCTTTCTGTGCAAGAGATCCTCGATTCCACAGCGACGAGATCGCTCGATCAGCTTGGCGTGTTCTTCCTCGGTCGGCTCACGACCATCGAGCCACAATGGAAGAAAGGAGTTCTCCATCACGTCGATGTGCTCGAGCAATTCGAACTCCTGAAAGACCAGCCCGATGTGCTCACGGCGGAACTTTCTCCGTCTGGCATCCGAGAGCTGGTCGATCCGGGTCTCTCCGACCTGCACCTCACCGGATGAGGGGGAGAGAATGCCGGCGATGCACGAAAGAAGCGTCGTCTTCCCGCAACCCGACGGCCCCATGATGGCCACTTTTTCTCCCGCCTCGATGGCGATCTTGTCGACTAGAACAGGATGTTGTTGGCCGACATGGCGATGAACCAGGTCGATGACCGATACGCTGGAACCCGTCACTTGATCAGCTCCTGACCATCATCCAGACGCCGCTGTTCCACGACATCCACTCCATCGATCCGCCAGCCCTCATCTGGAATCCAGCGAACATCGTACAGCGCGGTCGAGAGATTCTTCCGCCAGTGAGTGTGCCCCCAGTGCTTGACCGTTCCAATCACTTCCCACCGTGCACGAACCCGGAACACCGGATCCACCACCGTCTTGGTCACGACGACTTCGGTGTCGAGAGATCGCACTGCTCGAACATCGCAAATCGCATCCTCTTCGATCCTCATCATCAGACTTTCATGAATCTCGTCGTAGATTTGCTGCAGCAATTGCCCCGAAACACTTCGTTCGAGAAGTCGATAAATCTGATGCTCATCCTCGTAGTCGAAGGCACGGTAGATGTTCCTGTGAAGACTCTCGAAAAGTGCTTCTGCTTGCTCAGGAGGAGGCAGTTGCACAGGTGACAGCCAGAAGGGACGAACCTCGACCTTGCTGGTTCCCAGGGTGGCTGCAGCAAGAGCGACACAGACCATGGCCCCGCCCACCGTGGCCCGGGAGAACTTCTTCGCTCTCCAGACCAGACGCAGGCCGATGATGCTGAACAGGATCGGCAGTAGATCGAGAGTGAACCACGGCATGCGAATTCCAGGTGCGACCAGCTCCGGGTCGATCATCTTCTCCGCCTCGGGCGGGCTCCAGCTCCAACCAGGAGTATCTTCCTGGAATCGGTAAACCTGGTAGTCATCTCTGGTCGAAAGCACGTAATAAACCGATTCGAGCGGAAAACCATCTTCGGTGTCAAATCGACTCCAGATGAAGTCGAGTTGTCTGGGCCGTGCCTTGGTCGGATAGGTCACGGTGATGGCGACGAAATTCATCAGATCGTTGAGATCGAATCCTTCCTGATACTCCAGATCGGTAAGAACTGGAATCAGCTGCACCCCATCGACCTGGACGGGTGCATGTAAATCGAGCCAATCCACCACTCGATTTCCGTATTCTCTCCAATCCCCTTCCAGGTCGGGATCGAGATCGTCTATTACCTTTGGATCGAGGGAAAACCAGTGGGTGAACAGCGTTTCATCGATGAGCAGGAATACTTCGGTTTCTGCTTCTCGCACATCCACTTCGATATTAATCGGCTTGGGAACATGCGAAGTGATGGAATCGCTGGCATGCGCCATATCGGTGGAACTGGCGATGCTGACGAGAATGCACAGCAACACGATGGTGGAATTCATGGCCAATTCAAAAAGGCGCTCGGGTCGACCAGTAATTCTCGGTCGACTCGAACGCCTGGTAGTCTGCGCGACTGAATTGCTCAGCGAACAGCTCCCCGTTTTTTCACTTCCTTCTTCACTTCCTTCTTCTCTTCCTTCTTCTCTTCCTTGGGCGCTGCAGGAGTAGCGTCATCAGACTGATCTCTATTGCGCCGCGGCCACTCGATGATGGCTTCCATCTTCTTTCCATCACGCTCGAAAACGACCTTGCGCTTCGCTTCGCCCGCCATGATGGCACGGATCAAGGAGCGGCGATCGGTCACTTCCTCATCGCCAATCTTGAGGATCTTATCGCCGGCCTTCATGCCGGCCTTGGCCGCTGTGGAATCGGGAATCACCTCGGCAAGAGTGGTTCCTTCGAGCATCACTCCCAGTCTCCGACCGCCACCACCACGTCTGCGTCCTCCACCCTCTTCCAGCATCCCTTCGCGCGACAGAAGACCGTCGAGATTACCCACTCCCAGTGCGGTGAGTGCGATGACCGTCGTCGAATGCTCGAGGTACTCCGGAATCACCAGATCAAAGGTGTCAAACTGGGTGTGAATACCGTGCCACGTATCTGCACGACCTTCCTGGGTCCAGAAGAACCCTGGAACACCGCGAGCGAGGAAGGACTCGTGGTCACTTCCAATGCCCCGGGGGATCCCATCGACATCGGTGAGTTTGAAGGGCAGGTCAGGGTTCAGGTTCATCGCTGGAGTGAAGACCGTTTCAAAATCCTCTTTCATCGCAGCGGTTGCCGGAAGACCAGCAATGGCGTTGGGTCCACCGTCATAGACGAACACCGCCGAGATCTTGTCGAGCAGTTCCGGGTTCTGGTCGACCCAGGCCTTGGATCCGAGCAGGCCCTGTTCCTCACCACTCCAGAGCATGAATCGAATCGTGCGGCGTGGCTTCGCTCCGGTCGCCATCAACATCCGTGCCGCCTCGATGGTCGTGGCAGTACCAGTTCCATTATCGGTGGTCCCTGTGGCCCCATCCCAGGAATCGATATGACCGCCGATGATGACGTACTCATCCGGGAACTCGCTGCCGACGATATCGCCGACGACGTTGTAAAACTTGGCGGGTCCAGGCTGGAAGTGGTTGCGAACATCGATGCGAAGAGTGACCTCTTCATCCGCTTCCAGATTCTCGACGATCGTATCGTATTGATCCTTGCGTAGGTTGATCCGCGGAATCGTCGGAAGGTCATCCCAACTGATTCGATGATTTCCGTAAACGTTGATGTTCTCGCCACGGGTGGGATAGATCCAGCCGGCGATTCCGGCAGTTTCCAGCTTCTCGGTGACTTCACGTTGAGCTTGCCGCTTCTCGCGATCCTGACGCCCCCGCTGGGATGGACGGACGATCCATGCGCCCTTCAGCGAATCGATATCCAGCCCCTCGATCGTGTCCGGCAGCATCACTGCAGGACCCTCTTGCACACCTTTGGTCCCCGCAGACCAGGCTGGAGTGCCAAACTCGAGGTCCATTCGCTCGGGAGAGATCATGTGCCCCCTCCACGCACCTCGCTGGAAGCCAACGCTGAATTCCCCGGCTTCCTCCATCTTGACATTTTCCAGTCCGAACTCGATGAACAGATCTCGCGCCCATTCACAGGCGAGATGATCCTGATGACTACCGGTCAACCGGGGACCGATACCATTGACCAGCTGGTCGAGGACCTCGACCACCTGATTGTCTTCGATCCCGATATCGATCAACTTCTTCTGCATCTCCGAGAGTACTGGTTCGGATCCATCGGCGGCAACGGCCATCGTCGGCAGCGCCATCAGAGAACAAAAGAACAGCGTGAGGGCAAATGTTCGCATGATCATTCCTTTCAGATGCTCCCCTCCGCAGGAGGCCAGAATTGACCTCAAAGAGTGAAGCAACCAGGACGGACTCAAGCCGCCAAGATCGATCAGAATCGCAAGTATGAGGGGGGCGGTCAAGGTGCCTATTGGCGGATCTCTGGCTCGCAGGACCGGTAGAGCAGCAGTTCAAATCACCAGCCCTGGTGAGAACCCGGTCGATCCCAGGCCTGGCGGCTGTCCCCTCCCATCGGCTCGACCCTCAGGAGGTCGCCTGCCTCTTCTCCTGCTTGGCCCAGGAATCCCTCAGAGGGGCAATCCTGGCCAGATGAGGAGCTCCTTCTTTCGACAACTTCTGGTCCGCCACGAAGTAGCCCACCCGCTCCAGCTGGAATCGATCTCCGGCGGACGCCGCAGCCAGTGAGGGCTCGCACAGCGCGGTGGTCTCGACCAGAGATTCGGGATTGAGAAAATCGATCAGAGATTTCCCCTGCGGGACATGATCCGGGTCCGGCACGCTGAACAGTGGCGAATAGAGTCGCACCGGGATCTCGACGCAGCACGACGCCGGAACCCAGTGGATGATCCCTCGCACCTTGCGACCGTCCGGCGTCTGTCCTCGAGCAGTGTCTGGATCGTATTCACACCTCAGTTGCAGGAGCTCACCACTCTCTGGATCCTCGATCACTTCCTTGACCGTCACGCAGTATCCGTAGCGCAATCGAACTTCTGCACCGGGTGCCAGGCGACGCCACTTTCTCGGTGGTTCGAGACGGAAATCATCACGATCGACCCAAACCTCCCTCTCGAAGGGTAGCTGTCGAGTGCCCGCATCCGGATCTTCTGGGTTGTTGACCGCTTCAACCATCTCCTGAAGGTCCACTGGAAAGTTCTCGATCACCAATTTGAGTGGATTGAAAACCGCCATCCTGCGAGTTGCGATCTTGTTGAGATGATCACGAACTGAATTTTCCAGGACCGAGTATTCGATGGTCGAGTTGAACTTGGCCACTCCGATCCCGGCCATGAAATTGCGGATCGATTCGGGGGTGTATCCCCGACGCCTGATTCCCGAAAGGGTCGGGAGGCGTGGATCGTCCCACCCTTCGACATGACCATCCTCGATAAGGGTTCTCAACGACCTCTTGCTCATCACGGTGTAAGAAAGTGCCAGTCGAGCAAACTCGGTTTGTCTCGGCTGCTCCTCGATGCCGATTTTATCGAGGAACCAATCGTACAGCGGTCGGTGATTCCCGAACTCAAGGCTACACAGGGAGTGAGTCACTCCCTCGATGGCGTCGCCTTGACCATGAGCCCAGTCGTATGTCGGATACATGCACCAGGTATCGCCGGTTCGGTGATGAGTGGAGCGGTGGATCCGGTACATGACCGGATCCCTCATGATGATATGGGCTGACTCCATGTCGATCTTGGCCCTCAATGTCCTTGCTCCATCAGGGAATTCTCCGGATTTCATGCGGCCAAAGAGGTCCAGGTTCTCTTCGATGGATCGATCTCGATGGGGACTGTCACGACCGGGCTCGGTCAAGTTGCCACGGTACTGGCGAACCTCTTCACCCGTGAGATCACAGACATAGGCATCTCCCTGGCGAATCAACTGGGTGGCCCACTGATAAAGCTGGTCGAAGTAATCGGAAGCAAAACAGAGCTGATCCCACTCGAATCCGAGCCAACGGATATCATCTTGAATTGAATCGACGTACTCCTGCTCTTCACGAGAGGGGTTGGTGTCGTCAAAACGAAGATTACAGCGACCAGAAAATCTGGCAGCCAAACCGAAGTTGATACAGATCGACTTGGCATGACCGATGTGCAAATAGCCATTGGGTTCGGGTGGGAATCGAAACTGAAGTCGCCCTCCAGAGAGGCTTGCGGACACATCTGAGGAGATCAATTTCTCGATGAAATTGTCAGGCTTGTCCGATTCGTTGACAGACTCGCCATGCTTTTCTGACATCTGAAGCAACTCCAAACGAGTTCCAGGACTTTTTGTGACGATATAGCACAAACATCAGAACCAGTCTCTCCAGCACCTTGTGAACTGCTCCTATCAAGCACCACTCACGCCCGTTAGTATTTAGGGTAAGAGGTAATATGCAACTGATCAGCCTGTGATCCACAGGCCGATCAGCACGGGAGGTAGAGTCCGTTACCAGGAATCACAAGGTAACGTCTAAAATATCAGAGGAGACGGTAACCATGAAACGTCAAAATGTCCATGCTGCAACAGTGGCAATCCTGCTGTTCTTGCAGTTTCCAACCCTGGCCACGGCCATGGGCGGTGGTTTTGAGATGAGCTTTAGCAGCGGCGCAGCCGCCGAGGGTGGGCTGGTTCCCATCACTCTGACACTCACTCATGCAGCACCCTCAGGGGTCCAGGGTTTCTCGTTCGGAGTTTGCCACGATACCAACTTGCTCGATCTGGAACCGTTCGGATCCAGTCCGGCCGATCTTGACTACATCATCGACTGGTCCACCGAAATCGAGACCATCAAGAACGGTGCGGCTCCCGACTTCATGCAACAGAACCTCGAAACTGGTGGTTGGGCGGTCGGCTGCGTGATTTGCTTCACCTCCTGTGCCGTCATGGAGGCCGGTGCGACGGAGATAGGAACCGCTTTCTACCGCCTGATCGGACCGGTCGGATCGGTGACCACCGTTGGCCTCTGCAACACCCTCGGCAATCCACCGGTTTCCAGTGTCGCAGTGGTGGGTGGATCCTCGAATCCGATGACCAGCCTCGATGGCACCATCGAAATTCTTGAACAACCTCCAACGATGTTCTACTTCAGCGCTCCCTTGAGACAGGTCAACTACGATCCTCTCGACGGGGCGGCCAATTTCAGTGCGACATTGACCATCACAGAAGATCCAACCAATGCGACATACCCATCCAATACCCAGGGCTTTTCGATGAGCTTGGCGACCAACCCGACTTACGTCATTCCCTCAGGAGCGTCGGTCACAGGTCCGGTGGCTCTGGCGAACCCAGCATTTTCGGAATCGATCTTGACAGAAACTGGCTGGGCCATCGGGGTGGTCTACGCTTTCCAGTTGCCGGTCTACATCCAGTTTCCCAATGCCACGGATGCCGTGAGTATCACCGGTTCTACGGTGCCTTCGGCACTTGTCGGGGATGAAGTTGGAGTGACCATTCCACTCTCCTGGCAAAGTCACAGCACGCCACCGATTTTCAATGTGGTGACCCATGGCAACCAAAGCCTTTCACCTGTGACCTATGATGGTTCACTGATCCTGCATCCTCAAACTGTGCTCGATTTCCTTCGCGGCGATGCCAACGGGGATGGGATTTCTGACGTTGCGGATGTGGTCTGGTCATTGCAGGAAATCTTCAATGGAGGACCTCAGGGTACCTGTCACGACGCCAAGGATGCCAATGGTGACGAACTCTTCGATGTTGCGGATCCGGTCTGGCTGATCTCCTACATCTTCACCAACGGATCGACTCCTCCACCTCCATTCCCGAACTGTGGGAACGCTGGAGAACCGCAGAATTGTGCGATCTATAACGGTTGCTGATCGATACCGGCTGAAGAGCCACCGATCCAGCCAAACACCCCGCCTGGCGTCATCGCCAGGCGGGGTGTTTTTCATCCCACTGAGCCGAACTCATCGCCATTCTCATCGCCGAACTCATCCTGGGAAGCCACCACCAGGAGGTGACATCATGGAGTTCACTTCCGGGCATTGCCATTCTTGCTCGCTTCTTCGCGAATCCGCTTCGCCGTCGCTGCCCATGAACAGATCTTGCATTTCGACAGATCGTGGCCCCTGGCCGGGCAGTGCTCACGACCAAAGTAGATGAACTGGAGATGCAAATCATTCCACATCCGTTCGGGGAATAACTTCTTCAGATCCGCTTCGGTTTTCTCGACATTCTTTCCACTGGAGAGGCCCCAACGCGCTGCCAGGCGATGGATATGCGTATCGACCGGAAATGCTGCGACACCAAACGCTTGCGCCATCACCACGCTAGCAGTCTTGTGCCCCACTCCAGGAAGTGCTTCGAGACTTTCGAAGTCATCCGGTACCCGAGAACGATGTTTCTCGATCAGGATTTGCGAGAGATCACGGATCGCTTTCGCCTTCCTCGGGGCCAATCCGCAGGTTCGGATCTGTTCGAGAATAACTTTTACTTCCAGCTCGGCCATCTTCCTGGCAGTTCTGGCTCGCCGAAAGAGCCCAGGTGTCACCAGATTGACCCTTGCATCGGTGGTCTGTGCCGATAGCAACACGGCAATCAACAAGGTGAACGGGCTGTCGTGCTGCAGTGGAATCGGAGGATCTGGATACAACTTGCCCAGAATAACAGCCGCCTTGTCTGCTTTATCTTGACGCTTCATGAAGCCACTCCACTCCCCTTCAATCGGGCTGATGACACCGGTTTACACATCATGAATCTTCTGCCAGAGCGTCATGGAACCCCTGGCCCTTCTCTGATAGTTTTCCATCCGACCATCCAGTGCTGCTGTGATACTCATCGATACCGAGAGGATCCTGGAACAACTTCGGGCTGGTGAGCGTCCACTCCGATGTCCAGTCATCCACTGTTCATCGGACGAGCGCAATCAGTCCCTTGCACCGAAGATGAGTGAATAATCGATCTCGCCGCAATAATCGCGACCACCCGGTGCCGCATGACCCAGATGAAAGGGAACATGATCAACAGATGCAGCCGTCTACCAGATTCCCTGTTCCAAACCACGGGTTCAGGCTTCCATGGCACCGGCTATATCGCACAGGTTACGCCCATCTCTTCTCCCCCGCAGAATCGATATCCAGATGAAATCTGAAGCCAGAACTCGAATCCTGCCGCTCTTTCCACTCCCTGACGTGGTCCTTTTTCCAGGACAGATCATACCCCTTCACATCTTTGAATCACGTTACCGTCAGATGACCCGTGATCTGCTCGACAACACTGGCGAGATCATCCTCGGCACTATTCTGGGAAAGGACAAGGAGAGTCTCGAGGAAACGGCATCGGTCCAGTCGATCGCTTGCCAGGGCAGACTGCAACAGTATCAGGCTCTCGATGACGGGAGATTCCTCGTGATGATCCTGGGAGAAAGACGCGTCAGAATTCATCCCCATATCGGACAGCAGTTGTATCCCGAGGCTCGGGTGGAGTATCTTCCCGAACAATCGACCTTCATCTCCGACCACCGAGTTCTCGCTCTGCGGGAAGCGATCCAGAATCTCAAGAGCGAGGTCGAAATTCCCGAAGACACATCGGCGCAACAACTCTCCGATATCCTCTCCATGATCACCCCGATGAGTACGAAACAACGGTATCACCTGTTTTCAATCCCAGAACTCGCCGAGCGGGTGGAAACAGTTCTGGAAATGCAAACCACCAGCGAGGAAGATGCTCCACCTGAGTAGTTCAACCCGAGTAATTCCTCCTGTGTTATTCAACCGCGGTGATCACTCCAGTCAGATAGATGTGCAGTTTCGAGTGGTCCCGCTACGGATCGGATCGAGATGGTTGAAGGAAGGTGTTCATCGATGGCGTTTTCCCATTTCCCCCGTTTCATTCTCCTGCTGACACTGATGACGACCCTGATGATCGGCTGTCGTCAGGTCGAAAGAGTCAGTGAGGGTCAAGGTCTGCCGCTGGTCGCCTGGGAGCGGGATCTCTACCAATCGGAAGGAGTACTGGTCTATGCGACCAGTTCCCGTGCCGCTCGTGAGATCGCCGAGCATGCCGATGAAGCCGCAGCAGCATTTCATGAGTTGTCCGGGGAAGAGCCGCGTCGACTGATCTACATCGCTGTCGATAAAGATGACTCCATCGATGATCAGATGCTGGAATCCGGGCTTCAGGGGATCGCTCGAATTTCCGGGAAATCGGTACCAGAGATCAAGAAAAAGATGGTGGATTCTGCAAATCAGAAGAGCGGCAAGGGGTTTGAAGAGCAGGCTCTACAAGCACTGCTCGGCCTGATTCCAGGAGTGCTCGACGCACCCGCCACTCGCCCCGCTGACGTATGGGTCGATGCACTGGTCATTCCCACTTCATCGAGAATCTCAAAAAATCTCGACATCGTGATCAAGAGTGCGATGGAGAAAGAAGATGTGAATACCCTCAAGCGAGTGCTGTTGATTCCGATCATCGCCATCGCCAAGGGATACATCCGGGGGATCTTGGCTGATATCCGGGAAATCATCATCATCGGTGTCCACGCGCGGAATCGAGACGGCTGGTCCCAGGAACGGATCGATCAGATGCTCAAAGACTCGCTCCAAGAAGGCGAAATCAAACGTCTGTTTCAAGATGACATGCACCCACAAGAGGAGGACACTTCGGGCGGAAATCAACAGCCTCCTACAACCTCTTGACTTGATCTTCGGGTACAGCACGATGGTCCGTACGGATGCTCGGATACCCGGCCGATCATTTAATTTCCCATCGTAACTGACTAGTATCGCAGCCGACGAGTTTGTCGAGGAGATCAGAATGCGCCTCTCCCCTCCCTGGTGGAGTTCCATCACTCAGTTTGCCCTTCTGCTGACCGGTATCTCCCTGTTGGCATCTGGTTGCGGTCTACTCTCCACATCCCAGACCAGGACAGGATCCATCGAGCGAGTGTTCCATGTCCGATATGTCAGTTCGATGAAGAACTGTAACATCGGCGACGATTTCAGGCTCTGGATCCCTGTTCCCCACGATGACGCCCATCAGGTCATCTCGAACATGAAGGTACGGGGGCCGATTGCGGGATCTCTTTCCAGCGAGCCCCGCTTCGGCAACTCGATGTACTTCTTCGAAGGAAAGTGCTCCGCTTCGCAGATGAATTTCACCATCGAATACGATGTTGATCGATATGCTTACTCGGTCGATCTAGCTCTCGCTGCTGTACAGACGGCGGATCATTCGAAAGAAATGATGACCAATTACCTGACCCCCTCTTCTCTGTGCTATGTCACCTCACAGGTGAAACAAGAGGCGGAGATCCTGACGGCAAACAAGTCCACGGTGCTGGCGAAGGGACGTGCGTTTTTCGATTACATCCTGGAGCAGATGGCCTACGACAAGCGGCATCAAGGCTGGGGTCGAGGAGACATTTCACATGCATGCGATGTTGGCAAGGGGAACTGCACCGACTTCCACACCTACTTCAATGCTCTGTGCCTGGCGAGTGGTATTCCATCGAGATTCCAGATCGGTATGTGGGGAAAATACGAATCGGTGATCGGTGAGTATCAGACCGACGGTTATCACTGCTGGGCAGAGTTCCATGTGCCCGGGCAGGGTTGGATACCGGTGGATATCTCCGAAGCAGATCTAGATCCACAACACGCCCGACGTCACTTCGGAAGCCACTCGGCAAACCGCGTCACTCTTAGCACCGGCCGCGACTTGACGCTGGTTCCCCCCCAGGCCGGCCCGGTTCTTAACTACTTCGTGAACCCATACCTCGAGATCAATGGACATCCTTCCAGCAAGGTCATCAAGAAGTGCTTCTGGAGCGAAAATAACCAGTAATCCAGATCGAGCCTGTTCGATTCAATCTCCCCAGAAAGGGATGATGTCATGAGTCAAGAACCGAAATCCGTCGACAATAAACCAGTGGTCATGGAACTGAACGCCGGAAAATATGCCTGGTGTGCCTGTGGCCAATCCGCCAACCATCCATTCTGTGATGGAAGTCATTCGGGTACAGGTATGTCCCCGGTCGTGTTCGAGGTGGAAGAAACGAAGAAGGTGGCACTCTGTGCCTGCAAGAAGACTGCTGGTGCGCCCTATTGCGACGGTTCTCACTCCTGACGATTCTTGCTGCGATGAGCGATCCAAAGCTACTGCGATGCGATTTCGACAGTAGTTGAAGAGTCCCGATAGGGCTATCATGCCTGTTCGGTTCTGTTTCCATCCTGGTAGATGCCTTCATCTTGAAACTTCCAGGATGCCTTCACCGACTAGAATAATTCAAATCGGAACGGTGGTTCACATGCGCTTCACTGCAACCCTCATCCTGTGTCTCCTTCCATCCATCGTACTATGCCACGATCCTCACGATGACATTCCGCCGCCATTTCTCGCCATCGACAAGATCGATCGAGAAGATCCTTTCCGTCAGCTCGATGACGTACTACCCACGCCCACCGAGGCACGGCTGGCTTCCGGCGCTCCTGGGCCTGGATACTGGCAGCAACAGGCAGACATGAGTATCCAGGTCACCCTGGATGCCAAAAACCATCGAATTCATGGCAAAGAACGGGTCACTTACCACAACAACTCTCCCCACACTCTCACCTATCTTTGGATGCAACTGGATCAGAATCGCTTCCGAAACGAATCCATCGGCAATACCGGAGACCCAGGTGGCCTGGAAGATGAACAGAGCATTCGCTGGTTGCGGCGATTGGCATTCAAAGAGGAATTTCAGGGCGGCTATGAAATTCTATCGGTACACAGTCCAGCGGGTACTGATTTCGACCACATCATCGTCGACACGATGATGCGCATCGATCTTACCTCCCCGCTCAAGTCTGGAGAGGTTCTTGAATTCGATGTGGAGTGGAATTACTCGATCGTCAATGCCGATGTCTTGAGGGCTCGCGGTGGATATGAGTGGTTTGAGGAGGCGGGGAATGCGATCTACGAGATCGCCCAGTGGTTCCCCCGTATGTGTGCCTACACCGATTACGCCGGCTGGCAGAACAAGCAGTTCATCGGCAGTGGCGAATTCACCCTGGAGTTCGGCGATTACCACGTTGCCATCACCGTCCCCGACACCTTCATCGTCAGCGCAACCGGAGTGCTGATCAATCAAAATGAGGTGCTCACAGCGGACCAGAAGGATCGATTCTCTTCGGCGAGGGACTCTCACCGTCCGGTGTTCATCGTGACCCCTGAAGAAGCTCTCGCAAACGAGCAGGTCGAAGCCAAGGGAATCAAAACATGGACCTTCGATGCCAAGAACGTCCGGGACTTCGCATGGGCGGCATCCCCCAAGTTCATCTGGGATGCGATGGGAGTCTCGGTTCCAGGCGGAGCGACCACGATGGCGATGTCCTTCTACCCCAATGAAGGAGAACCACTGTGGAGTCGTTATTCGACTCATGCAGTGGCACACACCGTAGAGGTCTACTCCCAGATCAGCGTTCCCTACCCCTATCCCGTCGCGATCAGCGTCAACGGCCCGATCGGTGGCATGGAATACCCGATGATCTGCTTCAATGGGCCTCGCCCCGAGGAGGACGGGACCTATTCTCAAAGAACCAAGTACGGATTGATCGGTGTGATCATTCATGAGGTAGGGCACAACTGGTTCCCGATGATCATCAACTCGGATGAGCGTCAGTGGACCTGGATGGATGAAGGCCTCAATACTTTTGCCCAGTTCATCGCCGAACAACTTTGGGAAGAAAAATATCCTTCTCGTAGGGGTGAAGCACGAAACATCACCGGTTTCACCACCAGTACCGACCAGATGCCCATCATGACCAACAGTGAGCAACTGCTACAGTTTGGTAACAACGCCTACGCAAAACCGGCTACCGCACTCAACATCCTCAGAGAAAGCGTGCTCGGCAGGGAACTGTTCGATTTCGCCTTCGCAGAATACTCCAGGCGCTGGGCATTCCGCAGACCAGAGCCCGCAGACCTGTTCCGCACCATCGAAGATGCCAGCGGAGTAGATCTGGACTGGTTCTGGCGCGGTTGGTTCTACACCACTGATCACGCCGACTTCGCCGTGGAGCGAGTCGTGCGCTATCACCTCGACACTGGAAATCCGGATGTGGAGAAGCCTCTCCAGAAGGAGGAACGTGATTCGGATCCGCAATGGATCAGCCGTCAAGGAAATGCAGGCCTCACATTGCGATCGGATCGATTCCCCGAACTTCTCGATTTCTACAACTCCTTTGACGAGCTAGAGGTGACGGAGGAGGACCGACGAGGGTACGAGCGATTCCTTTCACGGCTCGACGATGGGGATGCTGAACTGATTCAGAGAGACTGGAATTTCACCGTGATTCGCCTGAGGAACTATGGTGGATTGCTGATGCCTGTGCCGATCCGAGTCACTTACGAATCGGGGAAGACCGAGGATTTCAGAATCCCTGCCGAACTGTGGAGGTCAGACCCACGAGCCGTTTCCCGGCTGATAGTGACCGACGAGCCGGTGGTCAAGGTAGAGATCGATCCGAGGTTAGAAATTGCCGATGCTGATCGTTCCAACAACATCTTCCCGCAAGAGATCGACCAGCAACGCTTCCGGATCAACCCCGAGGGAGATCGCAGCAACCCGATGCAGCGCCATCGAGATGAGCGACTTCGTATCGAGGCGCAGATCGCTGCCGGTCGTCTTGGAAGCACGATTGCCGCGAGCATCCGGGACCGCCAAAGCGGAACCCCGGTTCCTGCCGCAGCGCGGATTCTTGACTTCATTGACGAGACTGCTCTGGCCGATCCATACGGCCAATTACTTTCAGTCTTCAATGCTCCAGATGATCAGGGAATTGCGCTGATCGTCAGCGTTGGTCCCGACGGAGAACCAGGGACCACCGATGATGTCAGTTGGATTGTCGCTGAAGATGGAAGCATCGAGGAACGAATCCACCAGAGCGAAGACTAGTGCTCACTCCGATTCGAGTTCGATCACTTCTTCGATGACGACGCCTTCGATGACCTGCACGACAATTGGATCGACAGGTAGAAAACCGGTCAGGTCGGGAATAGCGATCTGATACAGCCCTGGCTCACTGACCAGGACTCGATACCCATTGCCGGTACGGCCACGGGTGACCACGGTACCGGTGTGCCCCTGGGCACTCACTCCCGGATGCCATGCCAGATCCCAGGGAACGGAAGTTCCGTTCTCCTCAAGGAACAGTCGCATACCCATCGCGGGTTCCAGCGGCAGCGTGAACTCGTTGGGGCCCGACATGGTGACCTGAATTTGTTGGTGCGTCGGTCGGTACGCCACATCCGAGCAGGAGATCAACACCGCCCCCACCGGAACCTGGAACTGAAAGAAGCCGTTGATACCCGAACCGATCGGAATCGCTCCCGCACCCGGCGTTCCTGGAGGACGCACCGGTGCCCAGCGGATGAGGCTCGGTGTCGCAATACCCGATCCATCTGCCAGAACCGTCTGGACCGTGATCTCGACCGGGGCAGGCAATTCGATGTTGGCATCGATCAGCCCATCTTCGCCGACTTGAAACAGCCCGCCGACTCCGACTGGCAAGACCAGGATACCGTAACTCCCCTGCTTCACTTGCACCGGACCCCAGTCCCAGAGAAACCCTCCCGCCATCGATGTGCTCTCCATCGAAGCACTTTGTAATTCGATGGTGTCATTGATGGGATCGCTGCCGGGTCCAGTTGGGCGAATTCTCACCGAGAAGTGATCCAGTTGCCAGCCCTCGGGAATGAACACGCTTCCCGACAGATCGACCCGTTCTTCATCATCGAACGGAATCTCCAGATCCAGTTCGAGAACTTCTTCCGTCGTCAATTCAAAGGCGACCTCATCAAAGACTTTCGGTTGATGGGCCCAGTGCCCCGATTCGAGAGTTGCCATCCACGATCCCGGTAGCAATCCATCGAGTTGTCGAATCGAGACTCCGGTGACGGATACTTCTGCATGAGGCGATCCTGCGCGACCCTGCTCTCGCAGGCGCAGTACCACTCCTTCCCTCTCGGTATCCCCGAACAATCTCAACGATATCGATCCGCTCGGCTCGAGGCTCAGTTCTCTTTCTCCTCCGGCCACCAGGTCTACGGTGATCCTGCGCCACTCGTGTCCTGCAGCCCGGGCATGAAGTGCCACGGCAGAACCGATCGATCCGATACGCCCGTCCAGTGCCACCGGGCTCTGCTCCGAAATGATTTGAGGGTCTTCCGATTGTGGCCACCCCGGGTGAGGAAGCGAACTTCGGGAGTAATCCTGCACCCGGATCACCTCGACGTCGGTCAACTGTTCACCGGTGACCGCTGATTTCAGGGAGAGCATCGTGAGTGCGTCGTATCGCAGAACCACCTTCACCACGCCGGCGGATCGAGCACTGATGGCACCGATCGGAGAGACCACCCGAGCAGGGCGATTCTCCAGCACTGCGCCGAAGAACTGAATCGCTCCCTCCTCCGGCGTGACCAGCTGAAAGCGTCCAGCAATCACAGCAACCGAACGAGATCCGCCGAGGGCACCGATCTGTAGCTGGCCTGACAATTGCGTCAACACTTCGGTGGGAGCATCTTCCAGCACCACTTCACCGCGGATCCGGATCATCCCCGGAGGGACCTGACCCGAAGAACCCTGGCTTCCTCTTCGAGGCTTGCCATTGGAACCCCGACTCCCCGAACCCTGGGAATCCCTGTTCTCTCTACCGTTGGATCGCGGGTCCTGCCCCGATGGAATCGTTCCCGAACCCACTCCAGACGATGCTCCACTGGAGCCTGAGCCGGAATTGCCAGTACCAGTTTCGGATGTGCCACCATCACCACCCCGAGAGCCTCCGCTGGTTCGGTCTGATCCTCGTGTTGTGGAAGAGGAACTCCCACCTTCAGTACCATCCCTGCGACTGTTCCCATGTTGATCGAAGGTGGTGCCCGATTCGTTCGCTGTGGATGACTCGGAGGAGAGCCCTCCTACCTCGCTGATCGACGGCCCGTCATCGGGCAGAAGCAGCACCATCATCGTGACGACCACGAGTAAGATGAGACATGCGATGATCAGGTTACGGGGATTCACCGGGAGGTCCTCCAGGGGGCAGGCGGGATCATCTGATTGTACCCTTCAAGCGGATTCCATCACTCCTTGGCTGGCTCACCTGAAATCAGGCGCCCATGACGCATCTCTAACTGGATCGGCTTGCCCTGGACCAGTGTCAGATCCAGTTTCTGCCGGTCACTCGACAAGGTCAACGAAACATCGCGAGATGGCAGCAGCCGCACCGATTCGATGGCTCCATCCTTCCAGCGCAGGGAAACTTCGACCCCAAATCGGGTACGCAATCCCGTCACTTCGCCATCCGCCCAGCCAGCGGGAAGTGCCGGAAGCAAACGGAGGACCTCACCATGAGACTGGATCAGTGCCTCTGCGATCCCTGCGGTCGCTCCAAAATTCCCATCGATCTGGAAGGGTGGATGATCATCGAGCAGGTTGGGAAGGGTCGATCTGGACAGTTGCTTCTGTATGCTCTCACCCACCGACTTCCCATCGCCGAGCCGAGCGAAGAAGTTGAGCAACCACGCTCGACTCCAACCGGTATGCCCACCTCCGTTCGCCAGACGAAACTCGATCGAGCGACGTGCTGCGTCGATCGATAGGGGTGTCTGCTCAGGGGTCCATTCCTCACCGGGATACAGGGCGTAGAGGTGACTCATATGTCGGTGCCCCTTCTCCACCTCTTGCCAGGCTCGTGACCATTCGAGGATGCGACCGTCTTCACCGATCTCGGGCCTGGCGATCCGGCTTCGGGTCTTCCGGATGGTGTTCACCAGATCATCTTCAATACCGAGAACCTCGGCACTGTTGAGGGTCATGGTGAACAGGTCCCAGATGATTTCCTGGTCCATCGCATTGCCCATGCCGACATCCGCCACCTGGCCATCGGGGGTCTTGTAGGAATTTTCAGGGGATGAAGATGGTCCACTGACCAGTTTCCCTGTCACCGGATCCTCGACCAGGTAAGCACAGAAAAACTCGCTGGCACCGCTCAACACTGGCCATGCACGCTCACGCAAGAAATCTTCATCCCCGCCATACTGGTAGTGCTCCCAAAGATGACGACAGAGCCAGGCCCCACCCAGCGGCCATAATCCCCAGACCGTTCGCCCGATCGGAACGGTAAAGGCATGGACGTCACTGGTATGATGCGCCACCCATCCGGGGGCATCGTAGAGCTCTCGAGCGGTTTCTTCACCTCTCACCACCAGCGCATCGATGAAATCAAAGAGCGGTTCGTGGCACTCAGGTAAGTGCGCCACTTCAGCAGGCCAGTAGTTCATCTGGAGGTTGATGTTGATGTGATAATCACTGTTCCAAGGGGCTGAGATGTGGGGATTCCAGATCCCCTGAAGATTGGCAGGAAGAGATCCTCGACGAGATGAACTGATCAGCAGATATCGACCGAACTGGAAAAAGGTCGCCACCAGGTCGGGATCCTGTTTCCCCTCGCGAATATTAATCAGTCGGATGTCGGTCGGAGTATCACGAAGCGACTCGCCTCCCAGTGACAACGAAACTCGATCCATCAGAGACCGATGATCGGCCCCCTGAGTCCGTTTCAACTGCTGATAGCGACGGGAAGGGTCGACCTCATCGTCGCCTGTAGAATGGAGGAGCGCCAGTTTCGCCGGGTCGAACTGCCCGGCTGGATCGCTATCTGCGGTGATCAGGAAAAGCACCGAATCTGCTCCCACGACCGAGACTCCGGGACCGTTCATCTTCAGTATTCCACCCTGCACCACGATGCTGACCTGGCACTCAAAATGAGCCCCCAGTTGCTTGTCGCCGTGGGAAGCCCGGCCACCAAATCGCATCCAGGCACGATGACCAACGATGCGGATCGGTTCGAGCAATGAACCGCCGATCTCTCTGGCGAGTCTACAATCGATGGAAATCGCTGCCGGTTGATCCGCTTCGAGGATCGCTGCCACGCATTCAGCCGGTTTACTGGCCACCACTCTTCTGCGAAACAGCACTCCTCTTGAGGTGAACTCTTCCGTCACCTGAGCTTCATCGAGATCGAGCCAACGGCGGTAATCCCTCGACTCCTCGATGCCGGGCTGGTCGACGACCAGATCCGCTAGCGTCTGGTAGGAGCGAGATAAGCGCTGCGACATGAACTGCTCTTGTAACAACTTCTGAGCCTCGACCACCTCTCCCGAGAAGATGAGATCTCGAGCCTGTTTCAGATGAAGGTGTGCCCCCCGCCGTACCCGGTTGGAAGGAGTCCCCGCCCACACTCCGTCCTCGTTGAGCTGAATCTTCCAGTGCCGGGGATCTCCCAGGACCATCCCTCCCAGCCTGCCGTTACCCACCGGGAGTCCTTCGGTCCATCGTTTTCCCGCCGGGCTCCGATACCAGAGGATCTGATCGCCGTCGGGGCGGTTGGCAGATCCCGAGGTTCGCATCCCTCCCCCTGGGGCGCGCGCTCCATCTCCCTGGGTCGACAAGTATTTCCGCGCGAGCAAAGTCGCTTGCAACGATCCCTGTGGGACGGGCCAATCCTTCCAGCCAGGATCATCTCCCTTGCGACCGAGCCAGGTTCCACCTTCCAGACTGATACGGCCATCTGGCCCCTCGATGAACACGCTGCCGCCGGTGATTCCGCCATTTCCCCCGGTGTCTTCGATCCGGATGGCAATCAGGTTGGCTCCTTCATGGGCCAGCTTCGCATCGATGGGGTAGATTCGATCTTGATTCCAGACCGATCCTTCGCCGATCTTCACACCGTTGAAATAGGTCTCATCGCGATCATCGATCCGGCCGGCGTGGAGCACCAGTTGCTGGCCCGCCCAGTCCGCTGGGAGGATCAGGTATGCCTTGAGCCAGCCGTGGCCGTCGTGAGCGCCAAAGGCGCTCTCCCAGCGGCCAGGGACCGGCACAGGGACCCAATCGTCCTCCATCCGCACCGTTGTGGCCCCCATCGGAGTTGCAAAACATGGCCAGCAGCAGAACCACAGAATCAGCCCGCGGATTGGTGACATTCTCTCTCCCATCAGTGCCATCAGGATGCACCTTGAGTACTCTTCGACCAAGGGCCGAACCAGGAAACACCCTTTCGATGCAAGCTGGGCCCGGACGTGATCACATCCGGGCCCAGCTGGTTTCATTGAAATCCTCGAAGCGAAAGTAACGTCGTGAACTACGACGCGTATTTCACCGTTCAGCCGTAGGGCTTGGTCCGAGGAGTCGAGACTTCCTTGTTGGCGAGCAACTCATCGAGCGCCTTCTTGACGTAGTTCTCTCCCGAACGACGATTATCGAAAGCACCCTGGTAGAGGACCTTGCCATTCTTCATGATGAAGACATGCGGGGTTCTCTTGGCTCCGAATCGTTTCCCCACCTTGCCATCGAAGTCGGCGAGAATTTTATGCTCGACTCCGTATTGCTTGGTGAACTTCTTGAGCCCCTCGATGGTGTTGTGCTTGGTCGAGCAAACCGAAAACCACTGAACATCCTTCGCCTTGTACTCGGCTGCCAACTTCTGGACCTTCTTGGCCTTGTACAGCGGCTTCACCGCAGGACACCCGGATTCGGTCCACTCCAGCACGATGTACTTGTCCTTGAAATCCGCAGATTTGAAGGATTTGCCATCGAGATCTTTCAGATCGAAGGACAACTCGGGAGTCTTCTTGACACTTTCATCGTCGGCCTTCAGCGCAGCACCACCGCACAAGCAGAGCGCCAGAGCCAAGATCGTTGCGACAATTCTCATCAGCCGCTTCCTTTCCATTTGCAGCAGCGCCTCGGGCTGCTGAGCAGTAGTACTTACTTCGGTTTCTTCTCCTGTGGCCCTTCGAGTGTGACCGCAGGCATTGACTCGGTACCAGTGTGACACCCAGTAACCCCGGATGAAAGCCCAACCCCAGCTCCTGTAGCTCAAAACGGACCTGCCAGCCAACAGGTCGAGGATTCTCGACACTCGACTGCCGATTCCATCTCTCGACCCTGGCCTCGGAGATCAAGCCCTCCTCGATGCCATGAGGAAAAGCGATCCACTGCAGGGGAACTGCAGGTCGTCGATCGTCACCCCGGCGCGACCAGCGCACCACCCAGGTGCCCTTTCGAATCGGAGTGGATCCCGGCTCCGGGATCCACTGCTGCTCGAAGTGAAAGCCTCGAGCTTTCGCTGCAGCAACTGGATACCGATCTCTCCACCCGGCCAGCATCGAACTGCCACCTGTATCCATCGTGATGCTCTCGTCACCTCGCGAGATGCTCAACTCGGTTTCGCTCTTGCCGTAGATGCAAACCTTCTCACACACTTGCCAGATCACCTTCACCGGGATGGAAATCTTGCTGAGATCATCGTCATTGGATCGGCTCGATGGAGTGAGGTTGAAACGTAGAAGAAATGGTTTGTTGTAGCCAATCGAGATCAGATCGCCCTCTTCGACCATGCGCTTTGGGACCGGAAAATCCGCTTCGCTGACCTTCCAACCCGCTGGCAACGACCAGATCACATCGGGAGCATCCCCTCCATCGCGAGAGGAGTGCCAGTATCCGTGCCAACCGGGTAACGGCTTGATCAACACACCAACCTGAAATGGAACTCCGGGCTGGAACTGCTTCACCGAGGAGAAGATGCCGATGGAGCAGGGATCTTCCGCTTCGAACTGATCGAGAACGCTGTCCTGAGCCGGCAGCACCGGAAAAACCAGTCCTGCGACGGCCAGCAGAAGGAGCCGCTTCAGCAGCG
>LWDU01042177.1_pt1 | contig 36997 bp, 31 predicted proteins | sample 727161 | NCBI WGS metagenome assembly LWDU01 (sample SAMN04566230, study PRJNA314399) | hydrothermal vent metagenome | isolation source: deep sea hydrothermal plume seawater | place: Mexico: Gulf of California, Guaymas Basin | collected 2004-07-11 | reverse complement strand
TATAAATGGTGGCAGCTTACTTGGTGACGGTACTATTTCAGGTAGTGTCACTAATAATGGAGGTATTTTGTCTGCAGGGTCATCGCCCGGCACATTAACTATTTCAGGTAATTATACACAAGGTGCTGGCGGCACATTGCAAGCTGAGCTTGCTGGTACTACATTAGCAGGAACTGATTACGACTTGTTAGACGTGACAGGCACGGCCTCGTTAGGTGGCACATTAGATATTTCATTATTCGGCGGTTTTATCGGCAGTGTTGGTGATACATTTGATATTATTAATGCAAGCAGTATCACGGGTGATTTTTCTAATGTCACCGTGCCAACATCATATACGTTTACAAATACACCTGATTTTCCCGCTGCTGGTAACTACCAAATCAATTTGAATTCAACTGGAATTATTCAGGAACTTGAAACCAAAACTACCACCAGTGTTATTGTTACCGTTGATACTAAAAAGATACTTGGTCAGGGCGGTTCAGATGGTAGAGAGGGTGATGGTAAAGAGGGTGATGATGAAGAACAGGAGCTTGCTTGCCAATAAACTATAGACAGTTTTCTTTAATATATTTTTCGTATTTCACTTCTTCTGCTTTACGTTCTTCGTCGGATAGAATTTTTGGGTTATTAGGATCGTCAGTATCCTCATATAAAAGGCCGCATTTTTCTTTTTTCTTTTGTTTCTTATCCATTTCTTCTAATTTTTGAGAAACTTTTTCATCACGTTCTTCTTGCATGACATTGAGCAATTGTTGTTGTTTCTTGTATCGTTCTTGATAATGCTTATCTTGCTTTGGTGGTTTTTTAATTATTATTTCATCAACATTATTTGAAGTAGGTTTGTCACCATAAACAGTTTTTCCATTTTCATCGAGCCATTTATAAACTTCAGAATTGGCTGTGTTTATTTGCAGAAAAAATAAGGTGATGAGTAATATTATTCTGGACATCCTTCCTTGTCTCACAATTAGTGCATTGGTGTTAGGCTACTTTTTTTACGGAATTCTTTTTAATTAAAGTAGACTCTATCGCTGTCTTTAGTTCAGTGCAAATAACCTTGAAAAGTTTTAAGTCATTTGTGCTGAGTAGTTTGTCGGTATTGCCATAATCGACATAGAAACAGCCGGTTGCTTTATTATTTATATAAAATGAATTAACAATAATAGTCGCTGATGATTTCATTGGCCGTAAAGCAGAAGGAAGCGATTCAATAAATTTATGTTGATTTTTGGGATTTATACAAAGGGTTTGTTCTTTCATTAATAATTGATTAAACAGTTTATTTAAATCCATCGATATTATTAACTGCTTAAGACTTGGAAGTTCATTATCTAGTAATTGAAATTTTACATTTAGACATTTCTCTTTTTTATCAAAAGGCATAAATAGTACGCGCGAAAAACCTATGCCGTCTTTCATAGCTTTTATCGTTATTTCTATCAATTCGGGGACAGATTTACTCGATTTTTTTTCTCGGAGCAATTCAATACATTCAGGAAAGACAGTGTTACTTGATGTGCTTTTAATCTCTTTGGTTTTTGCTTTTATTTCGTTCTTTTCTTTTATTATGGATGACGGGTAGCTCATCATGATTAGTAATAAAGGTTGATAAGGTAAGTATTTTTGACTGTCACGAATGGTACTTATAATGATTCGATTTACTTTCCCCGGAGCCCTTTCTACAGATACGCGCATGTATTCGGCAACGCGGTTGATTAAATTATCAGTATAGTGAGTTGACGAACGGCTATATATTTCATGCATCAACTCTGTCGCAAGTCGTATCCCGGTTATTTTCGGATTATGATGTTTGCCAGAATAACTTCCACAGATTAATTCGGGTAACCGCCAGTGTTTAGCAATAGCCTCTGAGATTTCATCGACACTGTTACCCAGCAACTCTTTTTCTTTTGAGAGATAATTCTCAGTTGCTGAAAAATAAATATTATCTATTTGTTTGGCCATGTCCGAGTCAATGACATGTAGCATGAAACTGAAAAAGCTGCGATTCAAACCTGCGGTAAAGAGTTCGTTATTTTCGGATTCCTTTCGTAAGATAGACCATTGTTTGGCCATGTAAGCAGTTTGATGTTGGTAGGCGTAGATATGAATTATTGTTGATATGGTTTTATTATCGAGGACTTTCTCTAGCGTTGGCAAGTCCGTCAGCATCTTTATTACGATAGGAATGCTTATCAATGTTATTGCATGATAGATACTGGTAATTTCTTTTTTACTGGCACGACCTACTTGACGTAAGAGATGAATGGAAAAGCCGGGATCTTGCCGGGCGATATCAGCTAGTACAGTGACGGTAATGTCCTGCTCATCTTCCTGTAACTCATGAATTCTGCGTTTACTTTGATATAACACAGGGATTTCACAATTACTGAACGCTTTAATCCAATCTGACAATTTATTCGCCATACAAATTCCACTTTGCCAAAACAAACGAAATAACCAAAACATTAGAGATCACATCTAATGCCCTATCGTCAGGGTTATCGGAATCTTAAGGTTAAATCTTGAGCTAATTTGGAGGTAGAGCTTGGTATTGAAGGGGACAGAAGAAATCTATCCCCAAGAAAACCGTGTTAGCGTTTTAGTAGCGCCAGTTTATCTGTTTTGTCTTTCCATTCATCGGCATCTTCAGGCGCAGGCTTCAACTCGTTGATTACAGGCCAAGCCTTTGATAATTCAGCATTTAATTCAATAAAACTCTGATTGTTTTCAGGAACATCTTCATCAGACATAATTGCTTCAACTGGACATTCTGGTTCACATAACGTGCAGTCAATACATTCATCGGGGTCAATGACGAGCATGTTCGGGCCTTCGTGGAAACAATCCACAGGGCAAACTTCAACACAATCAGTATATTTACACTTGATACAACTCTCAGTAACAACAAATGTCATCGTTTTTACCTATATTCAATATTCTAAAAAGAACGCATCATACTCGTTCATTGCCCTTCATAAAAGCGCTGATTTAGAGTAATTAATGCCCATAAAGTCTAATTAATTATCGTTCTTAATAACTTCTAAAATCTCGTCGGCAAGTGCCTTACCTTTTTTTAGTTCTGATACGGCAATATTATGTTCGCTCAGTTTAGTCAGTATTTTAATTTGTAGTTGTTCTGCGGAACTGTCATCGTAATAAATTAGCCAGGACTTCATATCGTTTTTGTCATTTTCAATCTTACTAATTCCACTTAGCTCTTTGAGTACTTCTGATAAATGGACATCACTAGTATTTTCCAGCATGAGACTAAAACATTGGCTGCTACGGGTTAATTCAGAGAGGCTGGAGTGAGTCACTAATTTTCCTTTGTTCATAATGACAATGTCACTACAGATATCTTCTATCTCGGCTAAATTATGTGAGCTGATAATGACACTGTATTCATTACCTAATTGCCTCAATAGACTTCGTACTTCTGTTGCCGCAATAGGGTCAAGTCCCGATGTTGGTTCATCCATTAATATCAGTTCGGGCTTGCCAATAAGAGACTGTGCCAACATCACACGTTTACGTTGGCCAAAGCTTAATGTTTCCGGGAACTGCTTTGCAAAGCTAGAAGCCTGAACTAAGGACAATACATGCTCCACTTCTTTGATTGCTTGCTGTTTATTCAGGTTTTGTAAACGCGCGTAATGTTTGAGTTGCGAGAATACATCGATACCTTTAAACATTGCAGTGTCTTGAGGTAGTAAGGATAGTTTTCCTTTGATTGTCGGAGAGTTTGGTGTCGCGCCCATGATACGAACTTCTCCAGAAGTTGGTTTTATAAAACCGGACAAGATAGCAAACAAAGTAGACTTGCCCGCACCATTTGGTCCAACAATACCGATAGGCTGGTTGACGTTCAGTTCAAGATCAAACCCGTTAAGCGCTTTAATGCCTGAGTAATATTTTGTTAATGCCTTACACTGGATATGTAAATCCATCACACATCCCTCCGATTAAAGATAAACCAGCCGAAGGAAAAATATACCAGCGTGTAGCTAGTCAGCGCTGCAATTGAAGTAAACATATTTTCTGTAGTGACATCGATTAAAGTAATTCTTATGGAACTAGGAACTAAATAGATGGAGTAACTCAAATCGTCTTTTAATAAATAGCTTATAGTTAATAATGAAACGTACAACATCATACCAAAAAATAAACAGCCGAACGCCGAACGCGATATGACGGATATGAATGACATAAAGGCAATGAAAGGCAGACTGTAAAACGACAGCAAGGTATAGATCTGTAATCCATAAGTAATAATATTCTTTAGCTCAGCTTCTTCATTTAGTGATGCTTGTATAGCGGCACATAATGTCGTAATAAACAGGCAGCTAAATACCAATAAAGTTACAGCTATAAATCGAGAAAAATAAAGTTCTGTTCGAGTTGTACGCGTTAAGATAAATCGAAAAGCGCCTCTGCTTGCGTCACTGGAATATTGATTGTTAGCTGCGAGTAGCATAGACAAGGGCATAGTAGTAATGGCCGCTAGTAAAAACACAGATAAACTTGCTGGACGATCAACAAACATTTGTATCGCTAAACCCTGATTTTCTAAAGCCCAGCTAGCAATAAATATACCTTGAGCACTTTGTATCTTTTCTACAGCCAAGCCACTTACTTTTTCAAAAAAGATATACCAGAAAAAAAAGTAAGGAAGGATAAAGGCCAAACTTTTTACCGTTGGCAGCGAATAGATGAAATTAAAAAGCGTCAGCTCTTTTAAGCGAGATAGGTTTAGCATAAAGGTGTAATTAGTTTATTACTGAGTTTTTTAAATTAGATTAGCGATCCAGCATATTATGTAATTCATATAATAATGCCAATGCTTGTTTTGGATTTGTTGAGTCGGGGTCAATTAATTTTAATTTTTCCAGTAACGGATTTTTATTAATTGGTTCTACATCTAATATTTTTTCATCAAATAAATTTGCTTGCGGTATCTTTGTATTCTCTATCGGATTTTGTTGCTCGATTTCATTCAAACGCTCTTTGGCTGCATTAATAACTGCTTTAGGAATGCCTGCAAGCGCAGCGACTTGTATACCGTAACTCTGGTTTGCTGGACCAGGTTTTACTGAATGCAGTAAAACAATTTCGTCGCCATGTTCAACAACATCCATATGTACGTTTATTACATTACTTTCATGTTCTGGTAGTGAAGTTAATTCAAAATAATGCGTGGCGAATAAAGTATAAGCTTGAGTTATTTTTGCCAGATGCATCGCGCAAGCCCAGGCTAATGCTAGTCCATCATAAGTGCTGGTGCCGCGACCAATCTCATCCAATAAAATCAAACTATTATTTGTCGCATTATTTAATATGTTAGCTGTTTCCGTCATTTCCACCATGAAGGTAGAACGACCGCTGGCAAGATCATCCGAAGCACCGATACGGGTAAAGATGCGGTCAATTGGACCTATGACAGCTTTCTTTGCGGGGACATAACTACCGATATAAGTAAGTAGTATAATCAAAGCGGTCTGTCGCATATAAGTTGATTTGCCGCCCATATTGGGACCAGTAATGATCAGCATCTGATGTTCAGTGTCCAGGTCTAAATCATTAGCAATGAAAGCTTCAGATTGAATTTGTTCTACAACCGGATGCCTCCCTGCTTTTATACTAATGCCTTGATCATTAGTTAGCAGTGGCGCAGTAAAATTTAATGTTTCAGCGTTAATAGCAAAACTAAGATAAATATCAAACTCAGCTAAAGCAGAAGCGCAAAGTTGTAACTCGGATAAGTTGCTGCCAATAATATCGAGTAGTTGTGCATATAGAATTTTTTCGCGCGCTAAAGATTTACCCTTGGCACTAAGAATTTTATTTTCAAATTCTTTTAATTCAGGCGTGATAAAACGCTCAGTCGTTTTTAATGTTTGCCGACGATTATAATTGTCGGGAACATTCGCCGAATGCAGGCGACTTATTTCTATATAGAAACCATGTACGCGATTGTAACCAACCTTTAATCCCTGAATGCCAGTGCGTTGTTTTTCTTGTTCTTCCAGATCAGTTAAAAATTGCCCAGCATCATTACTGAGTTGTCTTAATTCATCCAGTTCTGAATCATAAGCGTCTGCAATAACACCACCATCGCGTATAGTAACCGGTGGTTCATCGACTAAGGCCTTATTCAGTGTTGCAAGTAAATCAGAAAATAAATCGATATTCTGAGACAGCGCCTCTAGTCTTGGGCTATCAATTTTCACTAGTCCTTGTTTGATCTCAGGTAATAGCATCAGACTGTTGCGGAGTTGTATCAAATCGCGCGGTCTTGCCGATTTTAAAGCGACACGTGACATGATGCGTTCGATGTCACAAATGCCACGCATGCTTTCATGAAAATCACTATGGCAACGATTGTTTAATAAATTTTCAACCGCATCATGGCGCAATCTTAAAGTGTCATGATTGCGAATAGGTTGTTGACACCAGCGACGTAATAAACGCCCGCCCATTACAGTAGACGTAGTATCAATCACATTTAATAAAGTATGAGATTTACCTTCAACCAATCCAGTTTCAATTTCCAGATTACGTCGAGATACTGCATCGATTTGTACGATGTCATCGGCAATATTTATTCTGGGTGCCTGTAAATGCGGTAAGCCAATTTTTTGTGTGTCGTTCAGGTATTGGATTAAACATCCCAGTGCAGCGATAGCTGACGACATGTCTTCACAACCAAAGCCATTCAGATCCTTAACCTTATATTGTTCTTTAATAATTGATTCGGCAGTCGCAGGATTAAAATGCCAGTCAGGACGTTTTGTTATCGTTTTGTTTTGGCTATCGAATGAGTCTTGCTCAAAAGATTCGCTGATTAAAATCTCTGCCGGTTGATATTGTTCAATAATGTCATCTAAAGAATCACTCGCTGCAATTTCTAAAAGAGAAATTTGACCGCTGCTCAGTTCTACGCTGGCTAAACCGATGTGTTGTTTTATTTTACAAAGTGATAACAGAATATTCGAGACACGTTCATTTAATAAGGCATCTTCGGTAATGGTTCCGGGAGTAATAATACGCGCGATTTTTCGTTCAACAGGACCTTTACTCAGAGCTGGATCGCCGACTTGTTCGCAGATAACGACGGACTCACCAAGTTTAATTAATCGTGCCAGATAATTATCAACGGCATGATGCCACGCTTGGTCAGGGTAATGTTTAGTAAACGCGCTGCTTTCTTTGCATCTTCATAAAATAGCTCATAAAAATCACCCATACGAAAAAATAACAGCATATCGGGGTTCTCAGCCTTGAAGCCGAGATACTGCTGCATAACAGGAGTATGTTGTTGTGTTTGTGACTCAACTGTCATCGTACTAATGTAGTGCTATTTTCCAACATGATTTTATTCATTTTCCATCAGTCCAGAAATCTTATTTACAATAAGATCGATTCGGGCATTAAGAGGGTCATCTTTATCTAACTGATCCTGCATATTTAAAAATGTAATCGTAGCCTGACGTAATTGTGAAATGCCCATGTTATTCCAGGCTTTAATATTTTTTGAATCACGAATGATAGCCTGACGGTACGAATGAATAGCAGACTCGACTCGACTCGTTGAAGCGTAAATATTACCGAGGTGAAACCAATAGTCGGTTTTCTCTGGTTCTAATTCGATAAGCTGATTGTATTTAATTTCAGCGATATCCCAGTTTTGCTCTGAATAGGCAAATTTTGCCTCATCTTCCAATGCTGTTGTGTCGATGGGTTCTGGTGCTATTTCTGTTTCAATCTGTTCTGGTTCGGGAGTTTGTTCATCATGAACTATGTTTTGGTTATTACACCCTGTAATAGTGACTAATAGTAATAAGTAAAACAGTGATTTTATCATGTAGTTATTGCTTATTTTTAGTTTGGCATAGACTGTGAATTAGTTATTAACTATTTGATTAATAATACTATTTGTCATTTTCATAGCTGTTTTAAACACAGCTAAAATGAAGTCTTTCGATGGAAGGACATGATAGCGTTTTATCAAATGAGCATCCATTAATATTTGAATGGATGCAGAAATTTTCCCTTTCTCTTTTCACAAATTATTACGCTTGAAAAATAATTTATAGCCCTTATATATAGGCACACAAAGAATTTATTAATATTTGCATATCATTATCGAGGTTTAATTAAATATGTCTGTAGAAGCAAAACAGGAAACGTTAGGTTTTCAAACCGAGGTCAAACAATTACTGCACCTCATGATTCATTCTCTTTACAGTAATAAAGAGATATTTTTACGTGAATTGGTGTCGAATGCCTCGGATGCGGCAGACAAGTTACGCTTTGAAGCATTAAAAAACGACGGTCTATATGAAGGTGATTCTGAATTAAAGATTAGAGTTGAGTTTAATAAGGATTTAAAAACAATCACCGTTATCGATAATGGCATCGGTATGTCACGTGATGATGTGATTGAACATCTCGGTACCATTGCCAAATCAGGTACCAGCCAATTTTTCGAAGCACTCACTGGTGACCAATCCAAAGATTCTCAACTTATCGGCCAATTTGGTGTTGGCTTTTATTCTTGTTTTATTGTGGCGAAGAAAGTTGAAGTGACTACACGTCGAGCCGGACTCGATGCTGCTGAAGGTGTTAAATGGGTCTCTGCAGGTGAAAATGATTACAGCGTAGAAACGCTCGATGTCGCTAAACGCGGTACCAAAGTGGTATTGCATTTACGTGATGATATGGATGAGTTCCTAAATGACTATAAGTTAAAAGGCATTATTACTAAGTATTCCGATCATATTTCTTTGCCGATTGTCATGGATAAAGAAGTACTAATTGAAGAACCTGAAGAAGAAGGCGACAAAAAAGAAGACGAAAAGAAAGAAGTTGAGAAAAAAGAACCTAAATATGAGGTGGTCGAAGAGACTGTAAACAGTGCTACAGCCTTATGGGCTCGCAACAAGAAAGATATTAGCGACGAAGAATATAATGAATTCTATAAACATGTCGGTCATGACTTTGAAGACCCAATGGCACATATTCATAACAAGGTAGAAGGTAAACTAGAATATAGTTCACTCTTATACATTCCCGCACGCGCACCATTTGATTTATGGGATAGAGAACAGCGTCATGGCATAAAACTTTATGTTAAACGTGTCTTTATTATGGATGATGCCGATCAACTCATTCCATCGTGGTTACGTTTTGTACGCGGTGTCGTTGATTCTGATGATCTGCCGTTGAATGTCTCTCGTGAAATCCTGCAACATAATAAAGTTATTGATTCGATTCGTTCAGGTTGTACCAAGAAGGTACTTAGCTTGTTAAAAACTATGGCTAAGAAGGATGAGGAAAAGTACGCAGAATTCTGGAAGATTTTTGGCAAGGTCTTAAAAGAAGGTGTTATCGATGCGCCGGATCATAAAGAAGACTTATCAAACCTATTCCGCTTCTCTAGTACTCATGAAGATACCGAAGATCAAAAAGTATCTTTGAAAGATTATGTGGAACGCATGCAAGAAGGCCAAAAGGCAATTTATTTTGTTTCAGCAGATACTTATGCAAAAGCCAAGAACAGCCCGCATCTGGAAATCTTCAAGAAGAAAGGTATCGAAGTAATATTATTTTCCGATCCTATTGATGAATGGGTAACGTCACACCTGACTGAATTTGATGGTAAGCCATTACAATCAGTTAATAAGGGTGCGCTTGATCTGGGTGATATCCAGAATGAAGATGAAAAGAAAGAGGATGAGAAAAAGAATAAGGATTACGACAAACTGGCAAAACGTATTGGTAAGATTCTCGATGAAAAGGTAAAAGAAGTACGTGCAACTTCACGTCTTACTACTTCACCGGCTTGTTTGGTTTCGGATGAGCATGATATGGGTCGACAGATGGAGCAGATACTTAAGGCCTCGGGACAAAGCATACCCGGCTCCAAACCTATACTTGAGATTAATCCGGATCATCCGATTGTTAAAAAGATAGACAATGAAGCAGATGAAGATTTATTTGCTGATTGGTCGCACATTCTTTTTGACCAGGCCTTATTAAGCGAAGGTGGCCAATTAGATGATCCCGCTAGTTTTGTAAATAAACTAAATAGCTTAATCGTAACATTGGCGAATTAAGCTCAACATATCGTTAAATTGGGAATGGGGCAGTGATGCCCCATTTTTTATTTCACTCTTTGTGGTTCATGTCCTAGAATGAAATAAAACCTCCCATGAAATATGGAACCTTAATAGAAGCTTATGGAATATTCTGAAAAAAATATTTCGAGTCTACTCCGCGAACTAAATGAAATTGGTATCGCGCTATCTGCAGAAAAGGATCACGCTCGTTTATTAGAGCTTATTCTGGTTAAAGCCATGGAAATCACCAATGCCGATGGTGGTACCTTATATAGTCGCACTGAGGACAATCATCTTAAATTTGAAACGCTGCATAATCGTTCCCTGAAAGTCCACAAAGGCGGCACCAGCGGCGAAGAAATTTCTTTTCCTCCACTCTCGCTTTTTGATGATGAAGGTAAACCTAATAATCATATGGTTGCGGCCTGTGCTGCTATTAGTGGCGAAACAGTAAATATTCCGGATGCCTATGCCAGTGAAGAATTTGATTTTTCCGGTACGCGTAACTTCGATAGCAAGATGGGCTATCGGTCTACTTCATTTCTAACCGTCCCTATGACTAATCATGAAAATGACATCATTGGAGTTCTGCAACTGATCAACGCAATTGATCCTAAGACGGAGAAGGTCATTTCATTCTCAGGAATAGGTCAACAAGTCGTTGAATCGCTGGCTTCGCAAGCCGCAGTGACGATTACGAATAAAACTTTAATAGATGCACAAAAAGATCTATTCGATGCCTTCATTCAACTTATTGCTGATGCGATCGATGAAAAATCACCATATACAGCAGGTCATTGTCGACGCGTTCCGGTGCTGACCAATATGTTGGCAGTGGCAGCCAACAAAATTAAAATCGGTCCGCTAAAAGATTTCAGTCTGACCGCAGATGAAATATATGAACTTGATGTTGCTGCCTGGTTACACGATTGTGGAAAAATCACCACACCGGAATATGTGGTTGATAAAGGCACGAAGCTGGAAACAATATTTGATCGTATCAATCTAGTAGATATGTCATTTGAAATATTAAAACGTGATGCTGTTATTGAGTCACTGAAGTCTAAATTAAGAAATGCTGATACTTCGGCTGATATCGATCAGGAATTAGAGAATGATACAGAACTACAAGATGAGTTAATGACCTTGGTCAAGGAAAGAGAAGATATACGACGATATAATGTTGGCGGTGAATCGATATCAGATGAAGATACCAAGCGGATTGAAGAGATAGCAGAAAGAACCTATGTCGATCCAGAAGGTGAAACTGTTAACTTATTAGCTAAAGAAGAAATACAGAATTTACAAATAGGTCGCGGAACATTATCGGTAAGAGAACGAGAAATTATTAATAATCACGTTTCCGTTACCATTAAAATGCTTGAGTCACTACCTTATCCTAAACACCTTACACGAGTACCGGAGTTTGCTGGCGGTCATCACGAGAAAATGGATGGCACAGGTTATCCGAATAAATTAACCAAACTGCAAATGTCTGTTCAAGCAAGAATGATCGCTATTGCTGATGTATTTGAAGCCTTAACAGCAAGTGACCGACCGTATAAAAAAGCCATGTCTTTATCTCAGTCATTAACAATTCTAGGGCAGATGAAACTAGATAATCATATTGATGCAGATCTATTTGATATTTTTATGAATGATAAAATCTATCTGGAATACGCCAATAAATACCTAGGCGAAAAACAAATTGATGATATCGATCTTGAAAATATTCCTGGTTATATAGCACTTTAATAACTTACAGTGACACATTCATTCAGTGTGCGCGAATTGATCCAGCGTACAGAAAAACAATTCAATCAAGCTGATCTCTATTACGGTCACGGTACTGATAATGCACTGGATGAAGCATTCTATCTGGTAATGATCGCAGCGGGTCTTGAGTTTGATTGTGATGAAGAAGCTTTAGATAAGCCACTACTTGATAATATTATTGAACATATTGAAAGCTTGGTCGAAAAACGTATTAACCAACGTGTTCCTGTGGCCTACCTTGTTAATCAAGCCTGGTTTGCCGGACATAAGTTTTATGTTGATGAACGTGTATTAATACCTCGCTCACCTTTTGCCGAATTGATTACATCTCAATTCATGCCGTGGATATCATACTCTCAAGTCAAAACAATTTTGGATATAGGAACGGGTGGTGCTTGTATTCCAATCGCCTGTGCTTATGAGTTTTCAGAGACTGTTATTGATGCCGTCGATATTGATGATGATGCTATCGATGTTGCCAATAAAAATGTTGCCTTACATGAACTACAAGAAAGAGTGCATGTGATTAAGTCAAATTTGTTCGAGCAATTAAAAGGCAAAAAATATGACTTAATTATTAGTAACCCGCCTTATGTAGGACACGATGAAATGCAATCTTTACCAGAAGAGTATTTACATGAACCAAGACATGCACTTGAAGCAGATGATAATGGCTTGGAATTAGTTGGACAAATTCTGAAGCAAGCTTCGGAACATCTGAATGAGGGCGGCATACTTGCTGTTGAAGTCGGTAACAGCAAAGAGGCATTAATAGAACAATATCCAAACCTGCCTTTTATCTGGCTGGAGTTTGAGAATGGTGGTGATGGAGTATTTGTACTAAATAAAGCTGATTTGGTTTAAACATAAATCATGCTGAAGATAATGTAGAGTTAATACCAAAAAATAAAAACAGGTGGCTTGTGAAAAACTCAGATTACATTGAACAATGGATGGCATTATTTCCAGAATTACTGGAACTAGATGAAGATCACCAGAAGTTTTTGAAGGATGCTGTTAAGTTTAAACGACTCTCCCAAGGAGATATTGCCTATCAGCCTGGATGGGATTGTAAAAATTTCCTAATGTGTCTAAGTGGTCAAACTCGCGTCTATCGGAGTTCAGAAACCGGCAGGGAAATTTTGTTATACAAGGTTAGTTCTGGACAAACATGTGTTTTGACAACGTCTTGTTTAATGGCGAATTCAACTTTTCCTGCCGAAAGTATTGCTGAACAGGACACGCTACTAGCCGCAATTCCTGAGAATAAATTTAATGCTTTAATGGCTCAATCAATGCGTTTCAGGGAGTTCGTACACAACAATTATGGAGAATTGCTTTTTGACTTGATTACCTTGGTAAATGAAGTTGCATTTAGCCGAGTTGACATACGATTGGCGAGATATTTGCTAAAAACTGCTGATGAAGACAATATAGTTCACAGTACGCATCAACAATTGGCGCTAGATTATGGGTAGTGTTCGCGAAGTTATAAGTCGCTATCTCAATGAATGGGAGCATAAGAGCTGGATAAAGAACAAACGTGGAAAAATTCAGCTTATTAATCGAGATAAACTCAACAAATACAGCCAAAATTCCTCATAATGTAACTCAGGTTATAGAAGTTCTTCATGAAGTCTGCTTAAATTATGGATAAGAATTAACGACAAGCTAATTTATATCTAAATTAGCGAATTAAAGCGAGGTTGCATAATGAAATTTTTAACAACATTCAACGCATTGATTGTCATTTTATTAATGCAAATTTCTTTTTCAGTACAAGCAGACGTTATGCCAGCCGATTTTAGACATAAAATATCTGATAAAGCTTGGGAAGAAAACATAAGGACGCAGAACTTTCAGGATAGAGAGATAATTGAAGGTGCAACTCAGGACATAATTGAATTAAAAGCACCCTACACTGCGGAAGATGCCTCACTTGTTCCAATTTCCCTTCATACCAAAATAAAACAGACAAAAGAACGCTATATCAAGAAAGTGCATATTTTCGTTGATATGAATCCTTTACCCTTAGCTGGCATCTTTGAATTTACACAGGATAGTGGCAAAGCCGATATTGCTATGCGTATTCGTGTTGATACCTTTGCCTATGTACGTGCCGTTGCAGAATTGAATACCGGCGAACTGTATATGAGCAAAAGCTTTGTTCGAGCAAAGGGCGCCTGCTCCGCACCACCACCCCCAGGCGCGGCAGAATCAAGAAAATTACTCGGAAAAATGAAAATGAAGGTTGTTGGTGATTTAATCATGGGAGAGCCTAACTTAATGCAAGTAAAAGTACGTCACCCCAATGTTACCGGTTTGGCGCCTCTCAAAATCGGTTCACGCATCATTCCACCTCCTTGGTTCGTCGATACGCTAGAAGTGACATACAACGGCAAACTTATTGTAAAAGCTTATTTAACGTTTACTGTCAGTATGGATCCTGCGTTACGTTTTTACTTTGTACCAGAAAAAGAAGGTGTGATGACAGTTAAAGGAACCGATACTAAAAAGAATGAGTTTAGTCATACTTACGAAGTTAAATCTGCTTAATCAATATCACAACTTAAGTAGTCAGTAAGTGATAAGTCTTTATAAAATAAATTACCCTGACTGCTTAAAGTTTATTCTTGTACGTATAATATATATCATGCAGATATAGCTGTACCTATTAAGTGAGATAAATTTATGACTAAGGATCGTGTTAACGATCAAGTACTGGAAGAAAATCAGGTGGCCGGTAACGGCTTACTTGATCGCCGACTTTTTTTAAAAAAAGGTCTGCAGTTTGGCGCTATTACAACACTTGCTACGTCGACTACATTAGCGACGGCTAAATCAGAAACTCCGAAAACAGAAATTAACCCCGCTGATCTTCCGTGGATGAAAACTCCCGGCGAACCATTTTCCATCTATGGTATGCCATCAAAGCATGAAGATGACGTAGTCCGTTATCCTTCGCCAAATCAAGTTGTTCCCGGTAATGGTGTTTCATGGACACCATTACACAAAATGGAAGGAACCATTACACCGAATGGTTTACATTATGAACGCCACCATAATGGTGTGCCGCAAATCGATCCAAAAAAACATCGCTTGTTAATTCATGGTTTAGTTAAAAATGACTTAACGTTCAGTATTGATGATCTATTGCGTTATCCGATGCAATCCAAAATTTGTTTTATTGAGTGCGGCGGTAACAGTAATGCCGGTTGGAATAAATTACCTGCGCAAGCAGAAGCCGGTTACTTCAATGGCATGGTCTCATGTAGCGAATGGACAGGCGTGCCATTATCTGTTTTGTTAGATGAAGTTGGATTAAGAAAAAAAGCAAAATGGATTATTGCAGAAGGTGCAGATGCCTTTGCCATGCAAATGTCGATACCCATTGAAAAAGCATTAGATGATGCCTTTCTCGCTCTCTATCAAAATGGTGAGCGTATTCGTCCAGAGAATGGTTACCCCTTACGTCTAATTGTTCCCGGTTGGGAAGGTGTATTAAATGTGAAGTGGTTACGACGATTAAAAGTCACTAACCGTCCAGTGATGGCACGCAACGAAACGTCAAAATATACCGAGTTACAAGCTTCCGGTAAGGCAAGAATATTTACCTTTCCTATCGAAGCGAAATCATTAATCACCTCACCATCAGCACACATGCTGTTAAAAGAGAAAGGTTTATATCAAATAACCGGTTTGGCTTGGTCGGGTCGAGGCAAAGTGAGTAAAGTTGAAGTGTCTGCCGATGCTGGTAAAACATGGGCAGAAGCAGAATTACAAGAACCTGTACTAGATCGTTCATTAACTCGTTTTAGGTTGCCTTGGCATTGGAATGGAAAGCAATCGGTAATAATGAGTCGAGTAACCGATGAAACAGGCTATGAACAACCAGAAAGAAATAAATTAGTTAAAGAAAGAGGTCGAAAAGGCTTCTTTCACTACAACGCAATAACTCGCTGGCAAGTTGATACCGATGGTTTCGTATCACATGTTTATGAAAAAGATGAAACACAAAAAGATAATTCTGATATCAGTATTGATAGCGATTGGGATTGATTTCCTATACGCAGAATCAATGCAAGGTCCTGACCTTGGTCATGCCATCACGCCTGAAGAAATAGCCAAGTGGGATATTAGTGTTTTCCCAGATGGTGAAGGTTTGCCAAAAGGTGAGGGTAGTGTTGCTCAAGGCGAAAAGATCTATCAACAAAAATGTATTGCTTGTCATGGAGAGAATGGACTCGGTTCAACCGCTGATCAATTGGCCGGCGCACAAATGAGTTTAGATAGTGAATATCCGGAACAAACCATAGGAAGTTATTGGCCTTATGCAACAACTGTATTTGATGTTGTGCGACGTTCCATGCCGATGACAGCACCGGGATCATTAAGTAATGATGAAGTTTATTCTGTCACTGCTTATCTTTTGTATTTGAATCATCTTATAGGTAAGGATGATGTTATGAATGCATCTACTTTGCCGAAAGTAGTAATGCCCAATGTTGATGGGTTCATAAATATTTATGAAGAAGAACAGAGTAAATAAATTTTATTCATTTTTAATCTTTACTTCCCATTCTTTAGCTTTCTCCATCAACTTAGAATATTCCATATTAGTTAATTCCCTGTCTTTTAATAACTGCTTTCCTGCAATCCAGACATCACTGACTTGTTGTCTATTCGCTGAATAAACAATTTGCGATACTGGATCGTATAGTGGTGCTGTTTCAAGTTGATTTAGATCGATCGCAACGATGTCGGCTTGTTTGCCTTTCTTTAATGAGCCGATAGTGTCATTTAGTCCTAATGCTTTTGCGCCGTTTAATGTTGCCATCTTTAATGTCGTGTGTGCATCGAGACAGGTGCTGTTGTTGGAGACACCTTTGGCGAGTAGGGCGGCGGTGCGCATTTCTCCGAGCATATCTAAATCATTATTACTTGCTGCGCTATCGGTACCGAGACAAACATTGACACCGGCTTTTACTAGTTCGCCTACAGGACAAAAACCGCTGGCGAGTTTTAAATTTGATTCGGCACAATGAACAACACTGACACTGAGTTTGGCGAGTTCTTTTATTTCTGCTTTTTCTAATTGCGTCATGTGTACAGCTAACATGCGAGGACTGAGTAAACCCAATTCGGATAAACGTTGTAAGGGACGTTTGCCATGCAGTTCGATACTTTGTTCCACTTCAAATGCGGTTTCATGTATATGCATGTGAATAGGTATGTCTAATTCTTCGGCAATGACGCTAATTCGTTTTAGAGGTTCATCTGAAACCGTATACGGTGCGTGTGGTGCAAAGGCGGTGTTGATTAAGGGATCATGACGATAAGTGTCGTGTACTTGTTCGCCTTTAAAAATATATTCATCCGCATCTTTTGCCCAAGCGGTGGGAAAATCGATCAAGATTAAACCGACAACAACACGCATGCCGACGTGAGTACATACTTCGGCTGTTTGGTCTGGGAAGAAATACATATCATTGAAACAGGTTGTACCGCTACGAATCATTTCCGCAATCGCGATTTCAGTACCATCTTTAACAAAGTCTGGATTAACCCACTTTGTTTCAGCCGGCCAAATATGATTATTCAACCAATCCATTAATGGTAAGTCGTCTGCCAAGCCACGAAACAAATTCATCGCTGCATGGGTATGCGCGTTTACCAAGCCGGGAATTAATGCGTGATTGCCCAGATTGTGCTCTTCTGTTGCGGTAAACTTAGCGCGTGCTTTATCGGTAGGCAGTATGGCTTCTATTTTTCCGTCTTTTATTGCAACGGAATAATTTTCATGAACCGTATTTTTGGGTTCAACCGGTATAATCCATTTAGCGTGTATAAGAGTATCAATATTCATATACGCTATGATAAATCATTAACAGGCTGAATAACTAATTGACACTTTATAATTCAAAAAACATTACCGAATCATTTGCTGCGGTTAAGTGGGATGATGGGAAGCTAATCTTATTAGATCAACGAATTTTACCCCGAGAAATTATTTATCTGGATTATGATTCAGCCAGTGCAGTTGCAGATGCGATTAAAGATATGATCGTTCGTGGTGCACCAGCAATAGGTATTGCTGCGGCTTACGCGGTTGTACTTGCTGCACGTTCGGCTTATCAAGCTGCATCAGATAATTGGCGAGACGTTATCGAAGCTGAGCTTAAAATACTTTCTGATTCAAGACCGACTGCAGTAAATCTAAATTGGGCGATTGCCGAAATGCGTAAAGCATTTGAATCTATTGAAGGCGAACCGGAACCTGTATTGTTAGAGATGGCAATTCGTATTCATGATGAAGACATTGCCGCGAATCATGAGATGGGGCGACTCGGTGCAGAATTAATCAATTCGGGCAGTCAGGTGGTCACACACTGCAATGCAGGTGCTTTGGCTACTGGCGGCTATGGTACGGCTTTAGGCGTGATTAGAACGGCACACACAAATGGATTGATTGAAAAGGTCTATTCATCCGAAACGCGCCCGTGGATGCAAGGAGCGCGGCTAACTAGTTGGGAATTGCAACAGGACAATATTCCGGTGAATTTAGTGATTGATTCTGCTGTTTCTGCTTTGATGAAAAGCGGCGATATAAATTGGCTAATTGTCGGTTCAGATCGTATTGCTGCAAATGGCGATGTGGCAAATAAAGTGGGTACCTACTCACATGCGATATCGGCAAAATATCATGGTGTGAAAGTGATGGTGGTTGCGCCGTTTTCGACTGTAGATATGCGGATTCAGTCGGGTGATGACATTCCGATTGAGTATAGAAATACGACTGAAATAACCGATTTTAATGGTATTTGCGTTGCGCCAAATGATATTGAAGCTATTAATCCTGCCTTCGATGTTACCCCGGCAAAACTTGTCGATGTGATCGTCACAGAGAAGGGAATTGTGCAAGATCCAGATGCCGAAAAAATGCTTGCTTTGTTTGGCTAAATCCGACCTGAAATCAGTCATTTAAAAGCAAAAATTAGGTAGGGGATATGGTCGATTTATGATAGAGTTTACGCTTTGAAACTTACTAGAAATAAAGGCGTTTTTTGCTTCCTTTTCCATCGATAAACTATGTCCGATTCTGATTCCCAACCGCCTGATTTTGCGCGTGCACTTTCCCACGTCAATATAGAAGACGAAATGCGCCAGTCCTATATGGACTACGCTATGAGCGTTATTGTTGGTCGTGCCTTACCGGATGTGCGTGATGGTCTAAAACCAGTGCATCGTCGTGTTTTATACGCGATGAAGGTCATGGGTAATGACTACAACAAACCCTATAAAAAATCGGCGCGTGTTGTTGGTGATGTTATCGGTAAATACCACCCTCATGGTGATACTGCAGTTTACGATACGATGGTACGTATGGCGCAGCCTTTTTCTTTGCGATACATGCTTGTTGATGGCCAAGGTAACTTCGGTTCCGTTGATGGTGATTCCCCCGCGGCAATGAGGTACACCGAAGTACGGATGTCGAGAATTGCGCATGAGATTTTAGAAGATCTCGATAAAGAAACAGTTGATTTTGCGTCAAACTACGACGGTTCTGAGCATGAACCGGTAGTTATGCCGACCCGAATTCCCAATCTACTTGTTAATGGTTCTAGTGGTATAGCTGTAGGTATGGCAACGAATATCCCTCCACACAATCTGACGGAAGTTGTTACAGCGTGTTTAGCCTTAATAGGTAACCCCGATTTAACTATTCCGGAATTAATGGAACATATTCCTGGGCCTGATTTTCCTACTGCCGCGATCATTAATGGTTCCTCGGGTATACGTGAAGCTTATGAAACCGGACGTGGCAAAATCTATGTGCGTGCCCGTGCTCATATCGAAGAGAAAGATTCCGGAAGCAAGATCATTATTACCGAATTGCCTTATCAGGTTAATAAAGCGCGTTTAGTTGAAAAGATTGCCGATCTGGTCAAAGACAAAAAGATAACGGGTGTAAGAGAGTTACGAGACGAATCAGACAAAGATGGCATGCGTGTCGTTATAGAATTACGTCGTAGTGAAGCCGCAGAAGTGATGCTGAATAATTTATATAAGTTTACTTCTATGCAATCGGTGTTCGGCATAAATATCGTCGCGTTAACCGACAATCGACCGCGTTTAATGAATTTAAAGGATTTATTGGAAGCCTTTATTAGTCATCGTCGTGAAGTTGTTACTCGAAGAACTGTATTTGAATTACGCAAAGCGCGCGCTCGTGCACATATATTAGAAGGGCAGGCGGTTGCTTTGGCAAATATCGATCCTGTAATTGCCTTAATTAAAGCATCAGCGAGTCCGGCTGATGCCAAGGTTGCCTTATTAGCGGAGACTTGGGAGTCGGCAGCCGTTGTTGAGATGTTAAAAGGGGCCGGTGCCGGTGCTTCGCGACCAGATAATTTACCAAGTGAATATGGATTATCTGATGATGGCTATCATTTATCTCCAGAGCAAGCTCAAGCAATACTCGAATTACGTTTACAAAAATTAACCGGACTAGAAAAAGACAAAATACTGAAAGAGTACGGTGATTTATTAGAAGCGATTGCTGATTTACTCGACATTCTTTCGCGTCCAGAACGATTAATGCTGGTTATACGCGAAGAATTGGAAGTCATACTCGAACGTTACGGTGACGAACGCAAAACCGAAATTGTTCATACGCAACAAGATTTAAGCATGCAGGATTTAATTACCGAAGAAGATGTGGTGGTTACTTTGTCGCATGCGGGTTATGCCAAATCACAACCGATCGATACCTATCGATCACAACGTCGTGGTGGTCGTGGTAAGTCTGCTACTTCGGTTAAAGATGAAGATTTCATTGATAAGTTATTTATCGCCAGTACACATGACACGATATTGTGTTTTTCAAGTCGCGGTAAAGTCTATTGGTTAAAAGTATATGATTTGCCTCAAGCCAGTCGTACCGCACGCGGTAAACCTATTATTAATTTATTGCCGCTAGAAGATGGTGAGCAGATTAATGCGATCCTGCCAATCAGAGAATACGATGAAAATAAATACATCTTCATGGCAACTGAAAATGGCACCGTTAAGAAAACTTCTCTAACTGAGTTTGCACGTCCTAGAACCAGTGGTAAGCGCGCAATAGAATTAGTTGAAGGCAATAAATTAATCGGTGTTGAAATAACTGATGGTGAGCATGACATCATGTTGTTCAGTAATGCCGGCAAGGTTGTTCGTTTTCCTGAATCACATGTACGCGTTATGGGTCGAACGGCTAAAGGTGTACGCGGTATTCGTTTAAGTGATGGTAAAAAAGTAAATTCATTGATTATTGTCGAGAACGCAGAAACAACTATATTGACGGCGACTGAAAATGGCTACGGTAAACGTACTGCCGTTGAAGATTACCCGCAAAAATCGCGTGGTGGTGTTGGCGTTATTTCAATTCAGGTTTCTGAGCGAAACGGTGCTGTTGTTGGTGCTGTAGCCGTTGAGAATGAAGATGAAATAATGTTGATTAGTGATCAAGGTACGTTAATCCGAACGCCGGTTAACCAAATCTCCGTGTTTGGCCGTAATACCCAAGGCGTTAGATTGGTTAATCTTAATGAAGGTGAACACTTGGCCGGGCTTGAACGCATTGTTGAAATAGTTGATGACTCTGAAGGCAATGGAGAAAGTGGTAGCGACGATAGTGATGCTAATGTTGATACTTCTAGTACTGTCGCTGATGCCACTAGTAGCAGAGAGAATACCAGTGACAGTGACAATGATGATGTTCAAGAAGAACAATCTCCAGAACAAGATTCATAAAATTTGTTTAATTCTTTCCAGATTATTTTCTAGCTTATAAGGCTCGCTTTTAATGAGTCGTACTATTCTAAATTTCGGTGCAGGTCCTGCCATGTTACCTGAAGAGATCATGCTTCAGGCGCAAGCTGAATTCATGGATTGGCAAGGTACTGGTAAATCAGTCATGGAAATCGGTCATCGTACTGATGACTTCAAAACCATAGCGGAACATGCGGAACAATCCCTACGCGATATCCTGAATATTCCAAAAGATTACCACGTGCTTTTTTTAGCCGGTGGCGCGACACAACAGTTTTCTGTGATTCCAATGAACCTTCTGCAAGGTAAAACTTCAGCAGATTATTTGCACACAGGTATCTGGTCTGCCAAGGCCATGCTTTTAGCCACGCGATATACTGATATCAATATTGTATGTTCATCTGAGCAATCAAATTTTACTACGATAACTGATGTAAATGATTGGCAACTGGATCCTGATACAGCCTATGTCTATTACACGGATAATGAAACCGTAGATGGACTTGAATTTAATACGGTTCCTGATGTTGGTAATGTGCCGTTAGTTTCTGATATGACGTCATCTATCTTATCGAAGCCAATTGATGTTTCCCGTTATGGAATTATCTTTGCAGCAGCTCAAAAGAATATTGGCCCTGCTGGAATGACCATATTAATTATTAATAAATCCATACTGGGTGAGACTATAAAATTTACCCCGGATTTATTTGATTATCGATTGCAGGCACAGGGTAAAAGCATGTTGAATACACCACCAATTTTTAACTGGTATATGGTCGGTTTGATGTTTGACTGGATAAAACAGCATGGTGGTGTAGCGGCAATGGAAAGATCTAACTTGCGTAAATCGACATTGTTGTATGACTTTATAGATGCTTCGTCTTTTTACATAAATAATATAGACAGTAGATATCGTTCGAATATGAATGTTGTGTTTTCATTAAACGAGGAGAGTTTGACTGAGGATTTCCTGACACAGGCTGAATCTAACCGTTTGCATGCCTTAAAAGGCCATCGTTTGGCTGGTGGTATGCGTGCGAGTCTATATAATGCTATGCCTGAATCTGGCGTAAAACAGTTAGTCGATTTTATGCGAGAATTTGAACGGACACAGAGTTAGTTAAAAAATAATCCTCAGAAAATATTTAATAAGAATTATAAGAAGACACATTAGGTCATGAGTAATCATAAAAATCTGGAACAACTGCGTGATGATATTGATGCATTAGATAAGCAATTGCTTGAGCTTATAAGTCAGCGTGCGCGTTGTGCTCAGCAAGTGGCTGAAGTTAAAAGTTTTTCTCCAGAATCTGCTGTGTTCTATCGTCCTGAACGTGAAGCTCAGGTATTAAGAAAAGTAATTGAACAGAATAAAGGCCCTTTATCTGAAGAAGAAATGGCACGTCTATTTCGAGAAATTATGTCTGCTTGTTTGGCATTGGAAAAAACATTAGATATTGCCTACCTGGGGCCGGAAGGAACCTTCACTCAATCTGCAGCGCTGAAGCATTTCGGGCATTCCGTTAATACCACTGCATTCGGTAGCATTGATCAGGTTTTCCGTGAAGTGGAATCGGGCGCGTCAAATTATGGTGTGGTGCCGATTGAAAATTCTATCGAGGGTGTGGTTAACCATACTTTGGATATGCTTAATGATTCTAAATTAAGAATCTGTGGTGAAGTGGAACTACGCATTCATCATCATTTATTAAGTAAAGATGAAGCGACTGAAGGCATCACACGGGTTTATGCACATCAACAAGCGTTAGCGCAATGTCGTGCCTGGCTAGATACACATTTAATTAAAGCTGAACGTGTTTCTGTAGCAAGTAACGCAGAAGCCGCACGAATGGCAGGCAAAGAGAAACATGTTGCGGCAATAGCAAGTGAATCAGCGGGTGAACTTTATGAACTCAATAATCTTGCGAATAACATAGAAGATGAACCTGATAATACAACGCGCTTCCTTGTTATAGGAAAAATTATGTGTTCAGCAAGTGGCACTGATAAGACCTCTTTACTTTTTTCTGCGCCAAATAAACCAGGTGCTTTGCATAAGATGTTGAGTTGTTTCGCTGATAACGACATAAGTATGACGCGTATCGAATCTAGACCTTCTCGTCGTGAAATGTGGGACTATGTTTTCTTCGCTGATATTGAAGGCCATGCTGATGATGCGCCAGTTAAGAAAGCGTTGTCTGAACTTGAAGGATGCGCAGCTATGGTCAAATTGCTTGGCTCCTATCCAAAAGCAGTTTTGTAGGCCTATTGTATGTCCTGTGACTTATTAAGTTTGGCAACAAAAGGCGTTGCTGGTCTTCATCCTTATTCCGCAGGTAAACCTATCGATGAATTGCAACGTGAGTTGGGTTTGGATGAAATCATTAAGCTTGCTTCGAATGAAAATCCTTTAGGACCAAGTCAATCTGTATTAAATGCTATTGCATCGACTACAGATTTATCGCGTTATCCAGATGGTAATGGCTTTAGTTTAAAAAAAGCACTTGCTGATAAACATAATGTTGATACGGATAAAATTACTTTAGGTAATGGTTCAAATGATATCTTGGAAATGGTAGCGCGTGCTTTTGTCACTACAGAACATCAAGTTATTTATTCGCAACACTCTTTTGCGGTGTATCCGATTGTTACGCAAGCAGTAGGAGCAGAGCATGTTGTTGTGCCTGCCAGTGAATGGGGAAATGATTTGCCAGCAATATTGGCAGCGATTACGAATAAAACGAAATTAATATTTATTGCAAACCCGAATAATCCGACAGGGACATGGTTAAATAAATCTGATTTAAAATCGTTTTTGGAAAATGTACCTGAACATATAATTGTATTAATTGATGAAGCTTATTTTGAATATGTCATCAACGAAGAAAATTATCCTGATAGTAGTTTGTGGTTGAATGATTTTAAAAACTTGATCGTGACGCGCACGTTTTCTAAAGCTTATGGTTTAGCTGGGTTGCGCATAGGTTATTCTTTATCGCACCCAGATATAGCGAATCTTTTAAATCGTGTGCGCCAACCGTTTAATAATAATAGTCTGGCATTGGTTGCAGCAGTAGTGGCATTAGCAGATGAGGACTATATACAACGTAGTGTTACTTCGAATCAGTCTGGCATGAAACAGTTGATGCTGGCATTTGATGATATGGGTTTGGAGTTTATCCCATCAAAAGGAAATTTTATCTGTGTAGATTTTGAACAACCTGCGGATGATATATATCTGAGCTTACTTAAAGCAGGCGTTATTGTACGACCTGTCGCAAACTACGGTATGCCGAATCATTTACGCATTAGTATTGGAACAGAATCAGAAAACAGTCGCTTTATAAATGAGCTGGCTAAAATATTGAGCAAGTAGTATGGGAACCTCTAAACAAGTCATGACCGGCCAGCTTGAGCGAAAAAGACGCCATTTCTGCGTTGCGAAACTTCGCAATAGCTGTGCTATTACGTGCGTTCCGCGCCTTGACCTGGCACATTTTTCATCTCAATCTAACTCGCCCAGACTTATTCAGAGGTTCCTATGTTAATTGATCATTTATCTATCATTGGTGTTGGTCTTATTAGTGGTTCGCTTGCACGCGCTTTGAAAAAAGCAAAGTTGGTTGGTCGTGTGACGGGATGTAACCGTTGTGAAGACACGTTAAAAAAAGCTGTTGAGCTTGGTGTAATTGATGATTACACATTAGATATTAGTGAAGCAGTTAAAGGTGCGGATGTTGTTGTGATTGGAACACCTTTATCAGCAACAGAAAAATTATTGCCGCAGATTGCGGAAGCATTGGATGCCAAGACGGTATTAACTGACGTGGGTAGTGCCAAAGCTAGCGTGGTTAATGCTGCACGAGCTGCATTGGGTAAAAACTTTCCAAAGTTTGTTCCTGGTCATCCTATTGCGGGAACTGAGCAAAGTGGTGTTGAAGCATCGTTTGCAGAATTATTTATCGAACATCGTGTCATATTGACTCCGGTAGAAGAGACTTGCAACAAAGCACATAAGTTAATCACCGATATGTGGCAAGCAGTCGGTGCTGATGTGATTGATCTTGAAGTGGTACATCATGATGAAGTACTCGCGGCAACCAGTCATTTACCGCACATGTTGGCGTATGCTTTAGTTGATTGCCTTGCGAGTATGCAAGAACGTGATGAAATATTTAAATATGCGGCAGGCGGCTTTGCTGACTTTACTCGTATTGCATCAAGCAACCCTGATATGTGGCATGATATCTGTTTTTCTAATCGCGATGCATTATTAAAAACACTCGATGTTTTCTCTGATCATATTAATCAGATTAAAGCCGCGATTGAAGCATCAGATAGTGACCAGCTATTAGAAATTTTTAAACGTGCTAAACAATCCAGAGATGAATTTGTTAGTAGTAGAAAATAGTTAAATTCAAGTACATGAGCTCAAGCAATCATTCCCGTTTTCAGATTAAACCAGGTGGTGTTATTACCGGTCGAATTACTGTGCCCGGTGATAAGTCGATATCACATCGTGCTTTGATGCTAGGCGCGATTGCTGAAGGAGAAACAACGATTAAGGGTTTTCTACAAGGCGAAGATACTTTAGCCACGGCTAAAGTATTTCAACAGATGGGTGTCGCTATAGAAAACAATGAGGATGTTGTAAAAGTAAAAGGTGTCGGTCTTCGTGGATTAAATGCACATGATGGAGCGTTAGACTTTGGCAACTCAGGAACATCTGTGCGATTAATGACAGGTTTATTATCGGCACAATCATTTAACTCTGAATTGATTGGCGATGAATCATTAATGACTCGTCCAATGTTGCGAGTGATAGAGCCATTACGAACAATGAATGCTGAAATTGCTTGTACGGATAATGGCACCTTGCCTATAAAGATCAGCGGCGGGGTTGCATTACAATGTATTGATTATGAATTGCCGGTAGCCAGTGCCCAATTAAAATCTTGTTTGTTGTTAGCTGGGCTTTATGCGGAAGGGACGACAAGCATTGTAGAAAATACGCTAACGCGAGATCACACTGAACGTATGCTTGGTGTTTTTTCACATCCAACGACTAGAAATGGAAATACAATTTCGATTAAAAAAGCAGACAAGTTGATGGCTACGGAGGTAATTGTTCCTGCGGATTTTTCTTCAGCGGCTTTCTTTATTGTCGCAGCAAGCATTGTTCCCGGCTCAGATGTGATTCTGGAAAATGTAGGTGTTAACCCAACACGAAATTCTATGTTGAAAATTATGGAATTAATGGGCGCAGATATCGAATTACATAATGCGCGAGAGCAATCAGGTGAGCCAGTCGCAGACATACATATAAAGAGTAGCGATTTGCAGGGGATTGATATTCCCGAGGAACTAGTTGCCGTTGCTATTGATGAATTTCCGGCAATATTAATTGCCGCAGCTTGTGCTAAAGGCACAACCCGCTTATCAGGTGCCGCGGAATTGAGGGTTAAAGAAAGCGACCGCATACAATCGATGTTAGATGGTTTTATTGCTACCGGGATACAAGCCGAAGCTACCGAGGATGGAATGATACTCGAAGGTGACGACTTTAAAGGTGGAGTTGTGGATAGTCATGGAGATCACCGCATAGCCATGGCCTTTGCTGTTGCTGGTATGGTTTCCAAAGAAAGTATACTTATAAATGATGTAGAAAATGTAGCGACCTCTTTTCCGGGATTCGTTGAATTAGCTAATAAAGCGGGAATGAATATAAGTTATGAGTGATGTATCTGACTCTGAAGTACCTATCATTACCGTTGATGGCCCTAGCGGTACCGGTAAAGGCACCATCTGTAGCTATCTAACTGATTGGTTGCAATGGAATTTCCTCGATAGTGGGGCTCTTTATCGAGTATTGGCTTTAGCAGCACAGAAACGTGAGATAGTTAATGATAATGAAGATGCTCTGGCAGAATTAGCCGAGAATCTGAATGTAGAGTTTAAGGTTGCTGGTGGCGGTTCTTTGGTTAATGTTGTATTGGACGGTGAGGTCGTAACTGATGAGATTCGTACCGAAGAGGCGGGTAATGCCGCATCTTTGGTAGCACCTATTGTTGCCGTACGTAAGGCCTTGTTATCTAGGCAAAAAGCTTTTCATAAAGCACCCGGTCTGGTTGCTGATGGTCGAGATATGGGAACGGTGGTATTTCCTGATGCGACTTTGAAGATATACCTGACGGCTAGTGCTGAGGAAAGAGCCAAAAGACGCCTGAAACAGTTGATGCAGAAGGGTATTAGTGCTAATCTCCGCGACCTTTCCGCTAGTATAGCTGAGCGAGATGAGCGAGATAGTACCCGTGCAGTATCGCCATTGAAACCAGCGGAAGATGCAATAATTGTTGATACCAGTACGATTGATATTGATGCAGTAGTGGCAAAGATTTCGGAATTAGTAGTAAATAAAATTCCAGATTTGCCGAATAAATAGGGAGTTAGTTGCTCGCGATGAGTAGTTAACTTAAATATTAACACGGACACTTGTCCTTAACAGAATACCTTGTCGTAGTATCAGACAGGATTCAGGAAATACCTTTCATGAGCGAGAGTTTTGCCCAACTATTTGAAGAAAGCCAAATAGAACTTAAAATGCGTCCCGGTGCGATCATTAGTGCCATAGTAGTAGACGTTACTTCCGATACCATTGTTGTTAATGCCGGACTTAAATCCGAAGGCATTATCCCAATTGACCAATTCCACGATGAGTTAGGCAACCTTGAAGTTGCTCTAGGTGACGAAGTTGATGTTGCTCTGGATTCAATCGAAGATGGATATGGTGTAACTCGTTTATCACGAGAAAAAGCGAAACGTAAAATTGCCTGGACAGAACTTGAAAAGGCTCATGAAGCGAATACGACCGTTACCGGTGTTATTACCGAACGCGTCAAAGGTGGTTTCACTGTTGATATTGATAAAGTCCGTGCTTTCCTACCGGGCTCATTAGTTGATGTACGCCCTGTACGTGATACCTCTTATCTAGAAGGTAAGCCGTTAGAATTCAAAGTTATTAAAATTGACCAAAATCGTAACAATATTGTTGTTTCACGTCGTGCCGTTGTTGAAACGGAAAGTAGTGAAGAACGCGATGCGTTACTCGAGTCGTTGAAAGAAGGCGCGTTGGTTAAGGGTGTTGTTAAGAACCTGACTGACTATGGTGCATTCCTTGATTTAGGCGGCATTGATGGTCTTCTTCATATTACCGATATGGCCTGGAAGCGTGTTAAGAATCCAAGCGAGATTGTGAATATTGGTGACGAAATCGAAGTTAAAGTATTGAAATTCGACCGTGAGAAGAATCGAGTTTCTCTAGGTCTGAAACAAATGGGTGATGATCCATGGTTAGATTTAACCCGTCGTTATCCTGAAGGTGCACGTTTACACGGTAAAATCACTAACTTGGCGGACTATGGTTGTTTCGTAGAGTTGGAAGAAGGTGTTGAAGGTTTGGTTCACGTTTCTGAAATGGATTGGACTAATAAGAACGTACACCCTTCTAAACTGGTGCATGTAGGTCAAGAAGTTGATGTCATTATTCTTGATATTGATCAGGAACGTCGTCGTATTTCATTAGGTATGAAGCAATGTCAGTCAAATCCTTGGGAGCAGTTTGCTGCAACCCATAATAAGGGTGACCGTGTTGTTGGTGTTATCAAATCAATCACCGATTTCGGTATTTTCATCGGACTTGATGGTGGTATTGATGGTCTGGTTCACTTATCAGACGTCACTTGGGCTGAAAACTCAGATGATTCAATTCGTAACTTTACCAAGGGTGAAGAAATTGAAACGGTTGTGCTTGCTGTTGATGCAGAGCGCGAACGTATCTCACTTGGTGTTAAACAATTAGAAAAAGATCCTTTCTCAAACTATGTTGCTGAAAATGCAAAAGGTTCGATTGTTAAGGGTACCGCACAAGAAGTTGATCAGCGATTTGTTACTATTGCACTAGGTGATGGTGTTGAAGGTACCTTGAAGGTTAGCGAGATTTCTTTGGAAAAAAACATTGATGATGCTCGTACCGTTATTAAGGAAGGCGAGGAAATTGAAGTGAAAATTACTGCAATTGATCGCAAGAAACGCACAATTAATGTGTCGATTAAGGCAAAAGAGACTGATGACGAGCAGGCAACTGTGAGTGAATATGCACCAGAATCTGCTGGAACGGCTACATTAGGTGACCTTTTGAAGGAACAATTAGATAAATAAGTAAAATTACTGTTACAAATTGTTTATCTTCTGATAAGATTTAAGAACAATAACAATGGCTTGGAGCGTTTAGAGTAGATATGAGGCGCGATAACCGAGATAAACAAGTATGACAAAATCTGAACTTATTGAAGTACTGGCGAAGCGCCAAGCTCAACTGGCTTATAAAGACGTTGAATTGGCCGTTAAAACAATACTTGAACACATGTCTGGTAAGCTCGCCAGTGGCGAGCGTATCGAGATCCGTGGGTTTGGTAGTTTTTCCCTGCATTATCGTCCACCCAGAGTAGGTCGTAATCCTAAATCTGGCGAACCTGTATCATTACCAGCTAAGCATGTCCCGCATTTTAAGCCTGGTAAGCAGATGCGTGAGAGAGTGAATAATTGTCACGGTCCGATTACTGACTAGTTCCACAATCTCAACCCTATTTTCTCCTTGTTCTTTTCTGTCATGACGCTTGTCATGATCTATCGTAAACTATTGTGATTATTTCAATCTAAATAGAACGAATTCTGGAGATGATGATGTCCCGCATTTTTAAATTGATCCTTGTTTTTGCCATTTTGTTATCCGGTTTGGCATTCCATCTCAAGAATAATCAATTAATTGAATTAGATTATTATGTTGGTGTGCTAAACATGCCTTTGTCATGGTTAGTCGTCATCGTATTGTTTATTGGTGCATTACTGGGTGTCTTGGCAAGTTTGCCCATGATCATTATATTGAAGCAACAGAAGCTTAAACTTGAAAGACAGATAAGAAATAGTGAAAAGGAGATTAATAATCTTCGAGTGATGCCTATTAAGGATTAATCAGCGAAGGATCAATTAATAACTCAATGTCTAATGAACTGAATTTTCTTTGGTTGTTATTACCTGTTGCCGCATTGAGTGGTTGGTGGATAGGCCGGCGTGCTAATAATTCACAAAGTAATTATTCTTCAAAATCAATTCATCCTGAATATTTCAAGGGCTTAAACTTTGTATTAAATGAAGAACCCGATAAGGCTATTGAAGTCTTCATTCGTATGCTTGAAGTCGATAGTGAGACGGTCGAAACTCACCTGGCTTTAGGTAATCTGTTTCGTCGTCGTGGTGAAGTAGATCGCGCTATACGCATACATCAAAATTTAATTGCTAGACCCACATTGAATCGCGAACAACGTACTCATGCTGTGCTTGAGTTGGGTATGGATTATATGCGTTCTGGTTTACTGGATAGAGCCGAGGGTTTATTTCTTGAGTTAATTGATTCTGGTTCACATCTGCAACAGGCATACACTCAGTTGTTGGAAATATATCAGCAGGAAAAGGACTGGAAAAATGCGATTGCTATAGCCAAAAAACTGGAAGCCATTTCTAATAATTCATCCAGTGCAATCATTGGACAGTTTTATTGTGAAGGTGCTGATGTCGCTTTAAAACAAGGGAATATGCGTCTTGTTAAAGATCTAATTCGTCGAGCAATGAGCTTTGATAAAAGCTGTGTGCGTGCCAGCATGATTGAAGCTAAAATGTATCAGCAAACAGGAAAAATTAAACTAGCTATTAAGTCTTATAAGCGCGTCGAGTCACAGGATAGTGATTACTTGACTGAGATTATTGGACCAATCTATGAATGTTATCGCAAACTTGATCGGGTTGATGAGTTTGTCGAATATTTAAGAACCTTGGTTAATATCTATGGTGGTATTAGCACATTATTAATGTTAACGGGTTTGATTGCAGAGCGTGAAGGTGAAAATGCAGCGATTCGTTTTATTTCTGATGAATTGAAAAATCGACCTAATGTTAAGGGTGTCGATAAATTAATTGAATATGCTCTGGATCGTTCTGAAGGTGAAACACATGAACACCTTAAAACCATTAAAGAATTAACAGGTCAGTTGATTGAAGGAAGAGCAATGTATAAATGCAATAGTTGTGGCTTTGATGCAAAGTTATTGCATTGGCAATGTCCCGGTTGTAAAAATTGGGAAACCGTTAAACCTGTATTTGGAGTAGCCGGTGAGTAATAGTCGCGTTATCGTTTCATTAGATTTCCCAGATGGAAAGCAAGCATTGGATCTTTGTCAAAAACTAGATCCTGCAAGTTGTAAATTAAAAATTGGTAAAGAGCTCTTTACTCGTGAAGGGCCGGCATTGGTTGAAAAACTAATTGCTTCTGACTTCGATGTTTTCCTGGATTTAAAATATCATGATATTCCAAACACAGTTGCCAGCGCCTGTCATGCTGCGGCTGATTTAGGTGTATGGATGTTGAATGTTCATGCTTCTGGTGGGCGAACGATGATGGAAGCAGCATGCGAAGCATTAGATAAAACCTCACACAAGCCTTTATTAATAGCTGTGACTATTTTAACCAGTATGTCACAAGAAGACTTGGTCGAATTAGGAATCACTAATTCCGTTGAAGAACAAGTAATCATGTTAGCGAATCTGGCAAAAGCATCAGGACTAAACGGTGTTGTTTGTTCAGCTAAAGAAGCAAGTAGATTAAGAACGGAACTAGGTGAAGAATTTTGTTTAGTAACTCCGGGTATTCGTCCTGCTAATACAAATAGTGACGATCAAAAACGTATTATGACGCCTGCTGAAGCTATTAATGCAGGCAGTCATTATCTTGTTATCGGTCGACCAATAACGAAAGCAGACGATCCGCTATCTGCTCTGGATGCGATTAACGCTTCTATTAACTAGGCGTTACTTATTTTATGTCAGTATCCGAAAGACAAAATGTCTTGTATCCAAAATTACCTGAATCTGACCATACTAGATCAAATTGGTCACGTCTATACGGTAGTGCAAAATCACTCGCCATTGCCAATATGGCAATGCAAACAAGTAAACCTGTTTTAGTTATTACAGCTGATGCAATCAGTGCAGTTAATTTAATTAATGAACTAAAGATTTATATCACGGATCTTGAAACTACGCCGGTAATTGCTTTCCCTGATTGGGAAACTTTACCTTACGATCCGTTTTCTCCTTATCAGGATATTATTTCAGAACGTTTACAAACTTTGTTTGTACTATCAAAGTTAGAACAAGGTGTGCTTGTGGTTCCTATTACGACAGTAATGCATCGTTTATTGCCGAGTGACTATTTATTAACAAATAGTCTGGTATTAAATATTGGACAAACTATTAATATAGAAACGTTTAGAAAACAATTAAATCAGCAAGGTTATAGTTTTGTTGAACAAGTAACTGAACATGGCGAAGTTTCAGTAAGAGGCTCCTTGCTAGATGTTTTTCCTATGGGTGCAAATGATCCTTTTCGTATTGATTTGTTTGATGATGAAATTGATAGCATTCGATTGTTTGATATTGAGACACAGCGTTCAAGCGATAAGATAGATTCCATTCGCGTATTGCCGGCTCGTGAAGTCGCCTTAATAGATGAAGGCATTGCTCGGTTTCGCGCAAATTGGCGCGCACGTTTTGAAGGCAATCCCGGCTCATGCCCAGTCTATCGTGATGTTAGTCAATCACTTGCTCCAGCGGGCATCGAATATTATTTGCCGTTATTTTATGAAGAGACCAGTAGCTTGTTTGATTATATGAACGAGAATAGCATTCTGGTTTTAGATGATGGAATAAAAGCAGCGGCTGAATTATTTTGGGAAGATATTGAATCTCGATACGAACAAGGGAGTTATGATGTTGAACGTCCTATCTTGCCGCCACGAGATGTCTTTCTAAATACCAATGATTTATACACCGAATTAAAACAATTCCCACAGATTCATATCACGGGTCTTGCCGAAGAATCAGATTCAGCCATTGTTGAATATGATACAGAAATGCCAACCAATCTTTCTATTGATGCGCGAGCAAAAGATCCGCTGACTTTAGTTAAGAATTTTATAAAAGAATTTGATGGGCGTGTTTTGATTGCGGCTGAAACACAAGGTCGTCGTGAAACCATCATGGATTTATTTAAGCAGCATGATACGCCAGATAAAGTTGAAAACTGGCAAAGCTTTCAGCAAGGCAATGTTGAATTTGGTATTGCCATCATGCCTATAGAACATGGTCTTATTATTCATCAACCAAATATTGCGATTATTACTGAAGCACAGTTGTTTGGTGAGCGTGTCATGCAACGGCGTTTGCGTAAACGTAAACAGCAAGATGCCGATGCCGTAGTTCGTAATTTAACAGAGTTAAGAGTCGGTGCGCCGGTAGTGCATGAGGAGCATGGTGTTGGTCGTTATCTTGGTTTAATGACACTTGATGTTGGTGGTTTTCCGGCTGAATTTATTCATCTTGAATATGTAGAAGGTGACAAACTTTATGTGCCTGTTGCTGCACTTGATTTTATTTCTCGTTATACCGGACTCGATCCAGATAATGCGCCTTTACATAAATTAGGCAGTGGTCAATGGCAAAAAGCCAGACGTAAGGCTGCTGAGAAAATTTATGATGTCGCAGCTGAGTTATTGGAGTTACATGCGAGACGTGCGGCGAGAAGAGGCATGTCATATGATTTAGACCAAGATGCATATTATGCTTTTGTACAAAAATTCCCATTTGAAGAAACGCCCGGTCAACAAGATGCCATCGATGCAGTGATTACAGACATGCGTGATGACAAACCAATGGATAGGTTAGTCTGTGGCGATGCCGGTTTTGGTAAAACCGAAGTTGCCATGCGTGCGGCATTTATTGCAGCACAAAATAACAAGCAAGTTGCTATCTTGGTGCCGACGACATTGTTAGCGCAGCAACATTACCAAAACTTTATTGATCGCTTTGCCGACTGGCCTGTAAGAGTTGAATTACTGTCACGTTTTCGAACAAAAAAACAATCCGATATTGCTTTAGCAGCGATGGCCGATGGTAAAGCAGACATCGTTGTTGGTACGCATAAGTTATTACAGAGTGATATCGATTTTAAAAACCTAGGTTTAATTATTATCGATGAAGAACATCGTTTCGGTGTAAGACAAAAAGAAAAATTTAAAGCATTACGTTCAGAAATTGATGTATTAACGTTAACAGCAACACCAATACCAAGAACATTAAATATGGCGTTGTCGGATTTACGCGAACTATCAATTATTTCCACACCACCATCTCGTCGACTTGCAGTAAAAACCTTTGTTAAAGAACGTAGTGATGTTTTATTAAAAGAAGCAATGTTACGCGAGATTAAACGCGGCGGACAGATTTTCTATTTACACAATGAAGTGAAATCAATCGAAAAAACAGCATTAGAAATAGAAAAGTTATTACCGGAAGCACGAGTTGAATTTGCCCATGGACAAATGCCGGAAAAACAACTCGAATCCATTATGCTCGATTTTTATCATCGAAGGTTTAATGTATTAGTTTGTACCACTATTATTGAAACCGGGATTGATGTACCTACAGCAAATACTATTATAATTGATAGAGCTGATAAGTTTGGTCTGGCACAGCTGTATCAATTACGTGGTCGAGTAGGCCGTTCGCATCATCGTGCTTATGCTTATTTAATTGTTCCCCCTAGAAAGGCAATGACTGCTGATGCGATTAAACGTCTAGAAGCTATAGAAGCATTGGAAGAATTAGGTATTGGTTTTACGCTGGCAACGCATGATCTTGAAATAAGAGGAGCAGGTGAATTTCTTGGCGAAGGTCAAAGTGGTCATATTCAGGAGATAGGTTTTGGCCTATATATGGAATTACTAGACAGAGCCGTGCAAGCAATGAAAGAAGGTAAACAACCAGAATTGGATCGTCCATTGGATCATGGTGCGGAGATAGATTTACATGTACCTGCATTAATACCGGAAGACTATTTACCGGATGTACATATGCGTTTAATCATGTACAAACGGATAGCCAGTGTGAAATCGAAAACAGAATTGAATGATCTTAAAGAAGAAATGATTGATCGATTTGGCCTATTACCGGATGCAGTAAAAAACCTGTTTGAAATTAGCAAATTGAAACAAAAAGCTCGGCCATTAGGTATTCGCAAGATAGATTTAGGTTTGAACGGTGGCCGTATTTTCTTTCAGGAAAAAGCCAGTATCGATCCCATGGGTATAATTCAACTAATTCAGTCCGATCCGGTTAGCTATAGGCTGGATGGACAGGATAAGTTACGTATAAATATGGATTTGCCGGATATAGAAAGTCGCTTAAATGTACTGAAATACCTTTTTAATGAAATTACATTAAAAAACGCGGCATAATAGTCATATGAATCTAATAAAAAGTAGTTTTATCGTCTTTGTACTGATTTTCTCTCAAGCCCATGCCGAGGAATCGTGGTATCAAGTTGAGGCGATTGTATTTGACCGAACCTATCCTGATCTTGATGGAGAACAATGGCAAAATCAGGAATTTAAGATTCGGAATAATATGGTGGAATTGCAATTATCCGATAACGTCTATAATTCTGAACTAGATTTAGCACCATTCATGATATTGGACAAAGAGCAAAACCGCATGAACGGTGTATATCGTAGATTAAAATTATCGAATGAGTATCGCCCTTTGTATCATGTTTCATGGCAACAAGAGGCAAGCGAACGCAGAGAATCACGCCATGTTCATATTTTGAAACTGGATGGCGAAAGAGTTATAGCTTTTACAGCTATAACTGATAGTGAACTACCAGAAGAAGAACCAGAATTTTTAGATGAGTTAATTACAACTCCAGAACTAAATAAAATTATCGATGGTTCAATCCGTATCAGAAGTGGATTCTATTTACATGCCGATATCGAACTTTCCTACTTCACACAAATCCCGCCAGAGAACAAAATACTTCGTAGCAGCGAAGAATCATTTTCAGGGTTTCAAGAAAAAACAGTGGTAAAGCTTAAAGAAACACGCAAGATTAAGCTCAATGAAATCCATTACTTTGATCATCCGATGTATGGTGTAATCCTGCAGGTAAGTCGTTTGAATTAATAATGACTACTGTCGACACATAGCAGCAGCTTTGCATCAATTTCTTATACTACCGCTTTTAAGTGTCACTTCAACCGGTCAATGCAACACATGCGTTAAATCTCTGTGCTGGTGTTTCAAATTCTAGTGTCTTGCGTGGTCGTTCATTTAAC
>LWDU01039139.1_pt1 | contig 37008 bp, 24 predicted proteins | sample 727161 | NCBI WGS metagenome assembly LWDU01 (sample SAMN04566230, study PRJNA314399) | hydrothermal vent metagenome | isolation source: deep sea hydrothermal plume seawater | place: Mexico: Gulf of California, Guaymas Basin | collected 2004-07-11 | reverse complement strand
ATTGGAAGCAACTTCTTCTCCTGGGCCTGATGATGTTGACGTTTTGGCCCATGCATCTCTACATGGCCACGGATATGCGGCTGACTTTTTTTGTCGCGATTGCGATTGTTCTCGCTGGCTGCTTCTACCGAACGATCACCGATCCCCGGGGTGCTTCGCCCCTCTTTCTCACCGCGTTTGGCTTGCTGCTTGTCGCCGCCACGGTTTCGAAACTCACGTGGTCTTTTCTTTTCTTCCCCTATTTTCTGCATATCCGTCAGAGGCTTCGTCTGACGGTGATTCAGTCTTGTGTCGTCTCTGGGGCTCTGATTCTTCTTGGCTTTGGAATTCACAGCCAGTTGGCCGCTCCCTATCCCAATTTCGCGAGCGAGTTGTTGCAGGCATTCAGTTTTTCGTTCATGCAGGGAGCGGTGCTGCTTCTTGATCACGCAGCCACGGGGTTCGGCGACTTCCTTGATCGTTTACAGAGCCCTCTCTGGCTGATGCTGCGCATTCAAATGCTGGTGACGATTGTCTGGGCGGGATTCTTGATCCGGGGGAAAGCAGACGGACAAGAGAATGTTCGAGAAGGTTGGGTCTTGATGGCTAATTCTGGCCTGATCATCGTGTTGGCGATTCTTCTCTACGACATCTTCGGCTGGAGAGATTTTCGACTTTTTGCCCCCCCCCTGCTGCTGGCGAGCCTGATATTTGTTGCCCGTCGGCGATTCGCCACGGTCGCGCTTCTGCTCGCAGGGAACCTGCTGGTTGGCCCCGCTTTTTTCGAAGCGTATGGGGAGAGGTTTTCACATCGGCGGTATTCTGGGGGCCAAGCGAAGGTCGAAGCCTTTGCCAACGAAATTTCGTCGGTGGTTCAATACGACACGGCGGGGGAGGGCTGGGAGAACACGATTCTCCTCCCGAAGAATTTCTTGTTTAATCCGATCCTTGCTGGCATCCCGCCCGGGATTGGAATTTCATGGTTCGAGGCATCGGCGCGATTGGGCAGGGTCAAGTCTCGATACCTCCTGCTGGATTCAGAGGGTCGTTTGCAGTTGGGGAGCCAACCCGGTTTGAAATACATCAAGGAGACTGCGCTGGGGGGTCTTTACGTCAATCGCCACATCGGGGCAGGCAGTGAGTGAGAACCGAGGTCTGCGGTCTATTTCGGGCAGAACTCGGGCAGGGCTCAGGCAGGAATATTCATTGGACCCGGTCATTTCCGGCCAACAATGCAAGAAGACTGCTGTAGTCGTCTGTCCAGAGAGGGACATGTTCGTAACTGGAGCGGTTCGGAACGCCGAAAGTGAGATGACCGCTGTTCAGCCCGAGTCGCTTGGACCGGAGGGCCACGAACTGCCCAAGAGACCTCAGCCGAGCCTTGTCGCGACTGAGGAAAATCCATTTCGCCGGTGTGCCTAGCCGAATGATTCCACCGTGCATGTTGCTGATCGTCGCCAACTCAACGTTCATGTCGATGCCGATTCGGAAAACTATGGGGCGAAGGTCAAAAAAACGATTGGAGACATGGACCGCGAGGAGCCCATTCATCTTCATGTGCTTGAAGTAGAGGTCGAACACCTCCCGGGTTATCAAATGGACAGGAATTGAATCGCTGCTGAACGCGTCAACGATCAGAACGTCAAAATCCTTTCCACCGCTTTCGTCCATCTCTTGCTGAAGTGACAGTCGGGCGTCGCCTCTAACCAGTTCAATAGAGGCGTGGCTGTCCTGTAGGAAGCTGAAGAACCGTTCGTCCCTGGCTATTCGAATCACTGAGGGGTCGATTTCATAAAATCGAAACCGATCGCCCGGCTGCGCATACGCGGCCAACGTGCCCACGCCCAGCCCAATTATTCCGACATTGAGAGAGGTGTGAGGCGCACGTTGGGTCAAAGCAACGCCAATCCCGGTTCCTAATCCGAAATAGGCTGTCGGGTGCCGGCGTTTTTCGTCTTCAAGGGCTTGGACGCCATGGGTGGTTGTTCCATGCACAAGGCTGCGCCACCGATGTGCGGGGTTCGTGGGCTCGTTCTCCGTCACCCGGAGCACTCCGAAAAAGCTTCGCTCCTGGTACTTGTAGAACGAAGGGTCCCCGATTGCCTGGGAACCCGTGTAAACAAGAAGTACGGCTGCTGCTGCTGCTGTTGTTGTGAAGCGCCAGCGAACGCCCCCAATGTAGAGCCAACTTTCGCTGTCTCGGCCAAGAATCCACACCATCAGGATCAGGGCCAGGCCCAGACCCACGGCGAGTTCGTGGTATTCAGTGAATATTCGAGGGGCCAAAAGGCCTACGAAGAGTCCTCCGAGGGCGCCTCCGCCGGAGACGGCCAAGTAAAAAAAGGTCAGCCTTCGGGCGGGGGGGCGAAGGCGATAGAGTTCCCCATGCATAAGCATGCAAAGCGAGAAGAGGATGAAAGAGAAAAAGAGAATCTGCGCTGGGAGTGACCCGAAAAGAGGCCCGCCTGTCTGGGCCGAAGGGAGGAAGCCCGCAACACCGTATCGGATGAGTAATCCGGTTGCGGCTACGCCGATCCAAAGGGGCCGACTGTAAAAACGCTCTGATCCGAAGCACAGGATGAAGCTGACCAAGTAGAGCCCCAGCGGTAAAATCCACAGGAAGGGGATGCTCGCCACATCGAGGCAGAGCTTGTTGGTCACCGCCATCAAGAGAATCACGGCACAACTCGACAGCAGTAGCCACAAGCAGAACTGAGTCCATCCAATCGGCACCGTTTCTTCGTCGCTCCTGTCCTGTCCCTTGTCCAAGCCCTTGTCCTGGCCCTTGTCAAAGCCCCTGTCATCGCCGGACGCTTCTGACATTTTGCTCGGTCGCATTGCCATCGCGCCGCAGGCGAGAATGATCATGCCCGCCGCCACGAAGCCGACCGACCAGAGTCGCCCACCGGTCGCCAGGGGCAAAAGAGGTTCGATTAGGCTGGGGAAGGCGAGCAGGGCGGCAAGGGAACCGATATTGGAAACAGCGTAGAGGGCGTAAGGCGAGCGATTGGGATGCCGCCGGGCAAACCAGGCTTGTACCAGGGGCCCGGTGGCTGCTAGGGCGATAAAAGGCAGAGCGACATTGGCGAAAAGCAGCGCCAAGATCGAATAGCTGGGGTCATCCAGAGGGCCGGGCTTCCAGCCATCGCCGGGAAGCACGGGAAGCAGCGCGAATGAAGCTGCGAAGACGAGCGCGTGGATACCCAGCTGAACGGTCGGTCGAGCGAACCGCACCAGCGCGTGGGCGTAGGCGTACCCCATGAAAAGGGTGGACTGGTAGAACATGAGACAGAGCATCCAGACGCCCGGTCCCCCGCCGAACCAGGGGAGAATACGCTTGGCCACCATAGGCTGGACGAGGAAAATCAGGAAAGCCCCGCAAAATATTGCAACGGAAAAGAGAAGCACGTCAAGTGGGCTTCTCCATGGGCTTGTGGATGAGCTTGTCGATGAGCTTGTCGATGTGCTTGTGGATGGGCTTTTAGACGACGGATTCCCTGTGGACGCATCGAGCATAGGTTTTCTTCTCGATTCTGCAGTTTTACGAAGCGGATTCCGCGTGTACTATACCCGGATATGCCTACCCACAGACTAAAGCTTTGGCTACTTGTTGCCGCCGCGGGCGGTTCGGTGATGCTCGTTGTGTGGACTGTTTCTGATCGATGGAGGGTTGCCCCGTCTCCCGATTCAAAGCCGTTTCCTAGCTCCCAGGCTGAGCCACAGCCTGGCTCGGAGATAGCGGGTTCCGTGGCGGAGCCGGGCGACAAGCAAGCCGAGGCGGCCGCGGCTTCGGGCCCAGACGCCGCTCTCCCGGCGGACTTTGCCGGAAAGGTTTCCTACTCCAAGATAAAGGATGAGCGTCGACGACGGAGGCAGCATCCGGACGTCACGGCAAATTCTCCAGAGGACCGAATCAAAGCGCTTTCCCGCCTCGCCGAACTCGGTTACAAGCCCTGGGAGGCGGAAGAACTGCGTACTCTCTGGGACGGCGAAATGGACGTAATGGATCGGGAACTGGAGCGTCTCCGCATGTTGGACCCCGGTCGCAGCCTGTCCATGGATCGGCGCCTTTTGGAACGAGCCGCTTACACGAATCTCAGGGAGGGGCTCGACGCGAGTGACTACGTGGCGGTTCGTTACTCGGCCGAGAAAACGACCCGCATCGAGGTTTACCGTGTCACGTCGGGAACTCTTGAGGAAGAGCTTGGTCTTTGGCCCGGGGACCAGTTGGATTCATACGAGGGAGAGCGGCTCTTCGATCTCAATCAATTCAGGGCACTGACTGAGGCCGAGATCGATCCCGACCGCCCTGTGGTACTGGGATTCCTTCGAAACGGCAGCGAGTTCTTCTTGGAGATCCCTGGCGGCAATGTTCAAGTTCCACTTCTGGGCGTAGTTGCCCCCCCCTGAAAGCTTGGGCTCAGGAAGGAGGGGATCAAGAAGATGAGGCTCAAGGAGATGGGAAGGCCGGCTAGCTAGGCGGACGAAGTAAGAAGTCCAAGAGACGGCAAAAGCAAGGGAAGGCAAAGGGAAGGCAAAGGGCAGGCAATGAAGGGCAGGTAATTGCAGGCAATAAAGAGACCGGTAATGAAAGACCGGCCATAAAAGGCAGACAATTAAAAGACAGACAATTAAAAGGGGCAGCAGGCGTTTCCGCCTACTGCCCCTTTAATGTTTCAGCCTTGCTGCTTCAGGCTACTTGCGTCGAATTCGATGGAGTCCAAACAGCGCGATGGTTCCGAAACCCAGTGCGAGCATGCTCGCGGGCTCGGGGACCGGTGCCGGCTGGAAGGCGAACGTGTTGTTGCCTATACCACCAAATCCCAGGTCGGGAACGAAAACGCCAAGTCCGAAAGGTCCGATCATTCGGATCGTGGCGGAGAACGGTGCGACTAGGGAAAGTTTCCGAGTCGTTCCATCGGGACCCGTTCCCGAAGCGCCTGTCAGGTCGAAGCCCGTAGTGCCTCGGACCGTCAAGTAGTCACCGACCGAGTCCGTATGGAGCACTGTGCCCGTGGTCAGCTGCTGAAGGGCGATCCGAATCTGGGCCGGGGTATTCAAGCAGGGACCGGGATTGGCGCCCGGAGCACATCCAACGCCACCCCCAGCTCCTGGCAGGCCGCCCGCGCCCGTGTTGCCACCACCAGCGGTCCGAATGTAGCCCTGCTGGGCAACGGTACTCCCGCCCGGGGTGCGGAAGGCGAAGAAGTTCGTGTACGTGGTCTGCATGCCGGTCGGAATCCGTTGGGGGTCCAACGAAGTTCTGTGCGTGCCCGTATCGCCGCCCGCCTTGTTCGGGCCGGTGGGCAAGTAGCCCTGGAGATACGCAGCCTTCCCGAAGGTCTTCAGGGGGGCAGCCATGGCGGTGGGCGTGAGCGTGGCCGTGTTGATGCCAAGGGCAACACCATTGCCGAGGCCCCGGTTAAGGGAGCTTACGAACGAGCTGTAGATTACCGGCCCCGTTGTTACCACGGCGACGCCGCCACCGAAGTTCCTGGGACCCTTGGTGATCTGCTGTCGACCCAGACCGGTGAAGAAAGGGATCGGGATGTTGATGCTTCCGGGGACGCCAAGTCCACCGAAATCCATGCCCTGGTTCTGGCCTACGGTGCCTGCTGCCCCGGGCCAATCGCCACCCGCGAACTGATTCCGAGTTCGGAATCGAGGGTTCTGGAATGCAGGCAGAAGGATCTGGCAGGTTGCGCGAGCCCGGCCAAAGGCGCCGCCATTACCAACGTTGGCTACGCCAGCGATGTTGCCACCCGTGGCGGATGCCAACACCTGCTTGGCGGGCCACATTACGGTTCCGTGGGTTCCCCCGCCCGTTGAAGCGTAGCCCTGAGCATACATGGTACCGGTCTCATGCTTTCCGAGGACTGTCGGAAGTGTGATGAAAATGCCTGGTGCGACTTCGAGCTGGAAAGTCACCCGGTTGTCCTGGGCGCAGACCGGCAGGCCGTTATTCGAAATACTGCCGTGGTAGGAATCTGCGAAACCAGATTTCAACGTGGCGGTGTACTGAACGGGTCCAGCCAAACTGGGAGCCGCCAGCGCCACCAAAAACCCAACCGTTACGGCTAGGCTCAACACTAATTTAAAAGTTGCTCGCATTCGAGTTCTCCTTGGATTTCGGTTGTTTAGTTCGAGTTCGATCTTCGTGTCTTGTCTGTGTTGCGCGGTATTGCCTAGTGCTCAAATCGACGTTCTTGATCGATCGGTCGCTCAATGTTTCACGTCTCTATTTATTTATGAATTCTTGATTCTTGTACTCGTTGTTCGGAGGTTAAACAGCAGATGACGGCTCAGACGTTCTCCCCCACGCTGCTCTGCCCCGCGGACAGTTTCGTCTGGTTCCGGCTTTTGCTATCAGCATCCGACCGGGTAGACTTCTTTCCCCTAAAACCCCTCTGTGCCGATTCCTTTACTGCTAAACCCTTCAAGGTTGACCGCCCATCGCGAAGCATCCTGAAATTTCCTAAAGGCTCCGAGTGCTTCCCGAGTTGGCTTGACTCCTAACGAATCCCCATAACCGGCAGCTAGCGGAATTCTGATCTTCTCCGCTCAAGAGCGAGTCGAATGCCACGCTCCCGGTTAGTATTTTCTACTTCAAGCGATTATCTTCCGATTCGCCCATAGAAAGCAAGCAAAAAAGCATGCGACACTACGAAGGGGCTAAAAGCTCCCAGCCCATATTTCATGAATTGGATGCCCCTCGGGGAATTCGAGAGTCCCCCTCGGAGAAATCGAAATTCCGTGAGCTGGCGTGTGTTGCCCTGTCGGCTGTTGTGTTGTTTTCCTCGGGGTGCGGGCAAGAGCCTCTGCCACACGCCCAGCGCTTAATGGAACGAGGTCAATTTCAGGCGACCGTAGATTTCCTTCAAGGGGCGCTTGAAAATAGCCCTTCGGACATGGACCTAATGGAGATCTACGGCCGGGCGCTTCTGCGCAATAAGCAACCGAGCCTCGCTGTCTGGCCCCTCCGAAGGGTATTTCACGATCAGGGCCCGGAAGGATCGGCGCTGGTTCCCCTTGTTGAGGCCCTGGCCCGAGGAGGCGCTCCCGGGGAAGCCGTCGAATTGGCGACACAGGGGCTTGCCGTGGCCCCCGCCAATCGGATGCTGCTCGCGCTTCGATCGGGGGCGAGCCTGGCTAGCTTGAATCACGAGGTGGCTCTGGCGGATATCGAGCAACTGATCGCCTTGGATGCCGAGAATCTGCGTTACCGAGAAAATCGGATGAATATCCTCGTAAAGCTCGAGCGTATCGAGGAGGCCGGCGAGGAGATTGCGTTCATCGCGGACCAGCTTGCAAAGGACGCGAGCCTGCCGGCATCAGTGAAGTCGCGTTATTGCGCGACCAGCGCACTGTTCCAACACAAGGAAGGGGATAGCGAAAAGGCCGAAGTGGCCCTGGCAGACTGCTTGGCCACGTATCCTGCCGACCCGGAAGTCCTAATTCCATTCGTCCAGTTCCTCGAGGAGTCGGGTCAGGGAGATCGGGTTCTGGAACTTCTGGACGAGCAGGCGGGATCCGTCGCGGGCAGGGGCCGGTTGATGCTCCAAGTCCTTTTGGCCGCGCAACTCCGGGGGCTCGGTCGCGAGGCGGAAGCGAGCGAGGTTTTGCTCAAAACAGCGGAATACCTGGAAGCCCCTCCGGCTTGGCTCGAGTTGGCCGATCACTACGTGGCCGTCGACGATATGGTGGCCGCGGCCGATGCGGTCTCCATGGCACTGGCCGATTCGGGCGATGGTCTGGGGCTCGGAGATTTCGGTGCCTATCGGTTTATGAGCCAGGACGGGCTCTTTGCCTATGCGGACGTTCTGGTTCAGGCCAAGCGTTTTGAGCAGGCTCGCAAAATTTTGCCCCACTTGGACGAGGAGGCTCACAGCCTTTTCATCGAGGCCAGGATCCTGTTAGCGGAAGGCGAGCCGAGGCTGGCCCTCGAAAAATACGAGGAGGCCTTCAAGTTCTGGCCCTCGAATCCAGGGGCTCGTTACCTCGCGGCGGTAGCCGCCATGCGCATCGGCGAATTCGATCGGGCGGCCTCGCTCTTTCAGGATTCAATGCGATCGGACTCCACAATCAGCGATGCAGGCGTCATTCTGGGCCGAATGCAATTGCTTCAAGGCTCCACGGATGCCGCGTTCGATACCCTCGCACTGCATTCAATGAAAAACCGCGCAAACACGACGGTGCTTAGGCTCATGATGCGCGCCGCGGTTCTGGCCCGTGCGCCAGGAGCGCTGATCGGCATCCAGCGCGAGTTCGAAAAGGGGGGGCACTTTGCTGAGGGCCTGGCCGAGCACGCCCTGGGGTTGGAGGCGCTGCAGGGGCCTGTGCCCGCTCTGGAACTGCTTGAAGCCGAAGAGCAACTCGAATCGCCCGAGTATTTTCTCGCGCTGGCAAGCTGGGCGCGAATCACCGCTTCTCAGGGAGACCTTGCGGGAGCCCTGGAGAGGGTCCGCGCAGTTGCTGCGGCTCAGCCTGAATCCGCTCCCGCGCAGGTGGTGCTGGGGATGACTCTTTCTTCCCAGCCCGATTCTTCCGAGGAAGTCGGGGTTGCTTATCGACGCGCGACCGAACTCGACGATGAATTCCCGGAGGCTTGGGTGCTCCTTGGCAGGTTCTTGGAAGCGAATGGCGATGCCGACGGGGCGGTGGAGGCATACACGCGCGCCGCTGCACTCGATAAGGACGAACCGTCTCACAACTATCGGGCAGGCGTTGCGCTTTTCGGGGCGGGCGATGAGGAAGCGGGCGAAGAGCGCCTGCGCCGGCTTCTGGAGGAGCACCCCTGGCATGGGGATTCGGCCGCGTGGTTGGCCCGGTTGGCCTTCGATCGGGGGGATTCCGGACCGGAGACCCTGGTGCTAGCCCGGCTCGCTGCGCGTTTCTCCGAAGAACTCATTCCTAATGCCCTAGAGACCCTGGGCAAGGTCCGCTTGGAGAGAGGCGAGTTCCCCGAGGCCAATGTTGCGTTTCGGCGGCTGGTTCAGCTACAGAGCAATCCAGGGATTTCTGAGTATTACCTCGCCCAGTCGTTGGTGGGCATGGGCCGGAACGAGGCGGCAATTGAGCGTCTAAACGAAGCGCTGGCTCACGAGGTCTCGTTTCCATTCGAGGCGGCTGCGCGGAGTCAACTTGCCGAACTTACCCAGGCCGAACTTACCCAGGATGAGGAGAACTGATGGAGGCGCGTGCCCGGCGATCGTTGGGAATTGGAATCGGGGTCGCCGTTCTCGCTGCAGGCGTGGGCTATTTTTTCTTGGGAGGTTCCGCGGAGAACCCAGATGACCGTGCAGTGGGGAGTCTCGCGGATCTGGCTGACCTACAGGAGAGGGATGACGTCAATGTCCTCTTCATCCTGATAGACACCCTCCGGGCAGATCGGCTGAGTGTCTACGGCTACGACCGCGAGACCAGCCCGGCGCTAGATTATCTGGCCAACACAGGGATTCGGTTTGCCGAAAACCGCGCTCAGTCCTCGTGGACCAAGACCTCGATGGCCTCTCTCTGGACGGGTCTCTACCCCTCTCGGAATGGGGTGGTGCGGCATGTGGATGTTCTCTCCGAGAATGCCCGAACTCCAGCGGAGATCCTCCGAGACGAGGGCTTCGTCACCGCCGGAATCTGGCGAAACGGCTGGGTGGCACCCAATTTTGGTTTTTCCCAGGGGTTCGAGATCTACCAGACACCGGCCAACCAGCAGGCGCCGGCCACCATGCGCCGGAACGCTCGCGCGGGCCGAATAGATGGCACCGATATCGACGTCATCTATTCGGGCATCGAGTTTATTCGCGCCCACCTCGACCAGCGGTGGTTTCTGTACCTCCATTTGATGGACGTACACCAATACATCACGAGCGATGAGGCGGCGATTTTTGGCGACACCTATTCGGATTCCTATGACAATTCAATACTTTGGACGGATTTGCAGGTCGGATTGCTGCTCAAGGAACTGTACAAGCTGAACGTCGAGAACCGGACAATGGTGGTGGTGGCGTCGGACCACGGGGAGGCCTTTGGAGAGCATGGGAGCGAGGGGCACGCCCGGGACCTGTATGGTGAAGTGACGCTGACGCCCTTCATCATAAGCCCTCCCTTTATGCTGTCCCCCCCCGCGGTGATTTCGAGTCGGACCCAGAATGTCGATATTTGGCCAACTGTACTGGACATGCTAGGAATCGACGTGCTTCCGGGCGCCGATGGTATATCGTGGCGCCCGCTTCTCGTGGAGGGAGACGGCTCAGAAGGGCTACCCGTGGTCGGCCGAGACCGGGATATCGACTTTGCCCAACTGGATCGGAATTGGGGAAAGCTCGAAGAGGAGCCGGCTCCGATTGTGGCCTTCAGGGAAGGAGCCCTGAGGCTCATCCACCATACCCAGCAGCCGGATCAGGATCTACTTTTTGATATCGCGGCCGATCCAGACGAGCAAGTGAACCTACTCAAAACACGGCCCGGGGATGCGGCGCGGTTGTTGAAAGAAGCAACGGATCATTTGAATGCCGAAACCGTCTACGAAGGCGGTGCACCCGAAGTGGAACTGGACGAAATGCATTTGCGCCAACTGCGCGCTCTCGGATATTCGATCGAATGAAAAATTCTAGCGATTTGTTTACGGAGGTTTGATCTTAAAATGTTTGGAAGAAGTCGGCGGTCCCTGATCCGTTTGCTGCCGATTGCGGTTGCGGGGCTCCTCTTATTAATCGGTCCCGTCACTGCAATGGCTCAGGAGTCCAATGGCGAAGCCCCAGAGTCCAGCTCGGTCGACCCGTGGTATGAATCCGAAGAAGGGACACCCGGCGAAGAGAAGGGGCAAGATCTCGAAGCCGAAGACTTGTCTGCTTATCTAGATGTTGACTCGGAAGAGGTGACGCGGGAAGTCGAGGATAGGTACAAGGCTGTCGAGGAAATCATTGTGACATCCCAGGCGGGTGGATCCAATCTTCAGGATCTGGGTGTGTCGGTGTCAGCATTCGACGCGGAATACCTGGACGCGATCGGCGCGCAGAGCATTGCGGATATTGCCCAGTTCACTCCGAACCTTGAAATTCGGACGGTTTTTGCCGCCTCGAACCCGACCCTGTTTATTCGCGGTGTTGGGTTGCGGGATTTTAATGCCAACTCATCGTCCTCGGTGGCGGTGTACAACGACGATATCTACATGAACTCGCCAGCGGGCCAGTTGGCCCAGCTCTTCGATGTTCAGCAAGTGGAGGTGCTCCGTGGCCCCCAAGGTACCCTCTACGGGCGCAATGCTTCGGCGGGCGCGATCCGGGTGATTTCCCGCAAGCCGACCGGTGATCTCAACGGATATACCAAGGTCACCTACGGGAACTACAACAGCATCGAGGCCGAAGCGGCGATGGAGACACCCATCACCGATACGCTGACGACGCGCGTGGCGGGTGTTTTCCGCTCCCGTCGTGGCACCACACTCAACCGCTGCGGCGATCCGCGCTGGAAGGATCGACGGCCCATTTCTCCCACCGGCGTGGCCAATCTGGCTGGTGCGCCCCTACTGGACTTCGACTACGTGGTCCACGGGAAATATATATTGGTCAATGAGGGGGACAACCAATCAGACAACCCCGGCTTTAACCCGTATGGTCAATCGAAGGGCTGCTTCAACATCGATACGCTGGCGGCGCCGGTACCGATCAACAGCCAGTACGGTGCGGGTTTAATTCCGGGGCCGGGTTGGACTCCAGGTTGGGTGGGTTTTGAAGGCCTCGATGACAATCCGGCGCCAGGCCCGCCCCCCGTGGATCAATGGGTGAACGAGGTGGAGAACTGGGCGGTTCGGGGTTTGCTTCGCTGGCAGCCGAGTGACACCGTGGACTGGGTGCTGAACCTCCATGGCGGCACGAACAGCGGAGGAGGCCGGCAGTTCCAGGTGGTCGGGGCCTTTCAGTCCTTAGTCGGGGCGAATGCAGATAGGCCGGACTTGGATCGTCGAAATACGACTTCGGGTTATTTCGATCGCGATCTCATGTATTTCGGAGACCAAATCCATCCACAGGATGTTGGCACCCCCGGCGGAACACAGTTCATCCCCACCATCGGCGAGCCATACTTTCACTTGGATCCCGCGGAAGGCGATCCTTATGCTGGCGACTACAACATCAACGAACCCGAAAGCCTGCAGCTTTACGGAACCAGCCTCTCGGGCGATATCCGACTCAAGGATACGTTGCTCTTCAAGACGATTACAGGATTTGAAGGGAATCAGCGCCACCTGAAAGTCAATTTGGATGGCCAGCCCTTCGCGGGCCTTGAGCCGCTCTTGAGCAACGCGTCCTGGCAACTTACCCAGGAATTCAAATTGATCTACGAAGGCGAGAATGGTCTGCTCGGTGAAATCGGGGCCAACTACCTCTATGAGAGCCTGAAGACCCACAACGAATTCAACATCAATCCCATCTCGAACTACTCGATTCAGGACTACACACTGAAGACCAATTACGCGTCGGCCTATGCGTGGCTGGCGTGGGCCCCGGTGGAGGATTTTTCGGTGGTGGCCGGGGGCCGCATAAATTACGAGAGCAAGGACATGGCTCTGCAGACGATCCGTCTATCCCCACTCAGTGGACTCCCGGTGGACGACTTCGGCGTGGTCGCTGTCAACGAAGGGGTTAGCGATACAGGAGTGAGTGGAGATATCTCTTTCAATTACAAGCCCACAGATGAGCACCTGGTTTTTTTCAAGTACTCGCGCGGATATAAGGGACCCCACATCAACGGTCTGATCTTGGATGCTGGGGTAAAGACCGATGAACTTCAGCCGCTGACAACCCCGGTCAAGCCTGAGCAGGTGGACGCTCTTGAGCTAGGCCTCAAGACGAGTTGGTTCGACAATACCCTCAGCATCAACGGCGCTGTCTTTTACTACGACTACGAAAATATCCAAATATTCCAACTTCGGAACACGGGCGGAAACTCGGTCCCTGTTCAGCAACTCGTGAACGCCAACGACGCGGATATCTTCGGCGCTGAAATCGAGGTCCGCAGCCATCCGCTGTACGGATACGAGTGGGTCCCGGAGGGGATTGATGGATTGGAACTTTTCACGTCATTTGGTTGGCTGAACAGCCACTACACGGACTTCACGCAGACGTTGACGGCGGCGGTTGGGGATGCAGGTCAATTGGAATCGAACACCTTTGACTACTCGGGGAACCGACTGATCAATTCCCCGGAGTTCGCCTTTGCCGGGTACGCGGCATGGCCTTGGGTCAGCAACTACGGAACCTTGACGGCTCGATTTGATTGGACCTTCAAGAGCGAAATTTTCTTCGGGCCGGAAAACGATCCAAACGTGGGCGAAGATGCCCTGTGGTTGATGAATATACGCCTCGGATACACGACGCCGGATGGGGTGGTCGAACTCGCGGGCTGGGTTCGAAATCTAACCGACGAGGCATACTCACAGGATATTCTCAATCTGACACGTTTCCAGGGGACGATCCTCCACGCGATTGGTGACCCCCGAACGTTTGGGGCCACCCTGCAGGTGAGGTTCTAAGATGAGGCTGGGAATGAAGACGCTGGGCGACGTCAGTTTTTCGGCGAAGATTGGGCAGACATTTTTATCGCTGGCCTGTTGCATCGTGCTCGGGTGCGATCCATCTGCGGAACAGAAACAGACGGAGACATCGGGTTGGGACGCCTCAAAGCTGGAGGCTGAGCTGATTGAGCTGTTTCACGAATCCGATCCGTACAAGCGTCTGCTTCAGTTGGCCGCGGTCCTGCCTCAAATGAACGCCCAGAATGCTCCCGGAGCCGGAAGCGCGCTGGTGGAATCGGAACTGGTGATTGACCGATCCGAATCGGACCCGATTATGAGCCGATGGGTTTCTCTCGATGCCCCGGCGGCCCTCGCGTGGACGAACACTCGGGGGGGAGCTCAGGGTCGAGACGTTATTGCCCAGGCAATCTACAGCTGGGTAGCGCTCGATGGCGGAGCAGGGGCGATCGCCTACTTGGATGAAGTTTCGCCCAGTACCGAGAGGTTCAACCTCGTCCGGAATAATATCATCAAGGGCGTGGGTGCGGAGGGTGATCTATCCCTAGCGATTGCCTTGCTCAGCGTCATGCCAGATGACGATAATCGGCAGTTCATGCTGCTCCAGTTGTCGATCGAACTCATGAGGCGGGGCCGTGAAAACTTGCAAGCGTGGGTTGTGTCTATCCCCAACGACGCGCCGAATGGCCTCAAGACGTCGGCTTTCGCACTGGCCCTGGAGATCTTGTCGGGTGGTGACCCAGGGTCCGCCGCCCAGTGGTACGACTCGCTGGGCCTTAAGCCCTATAAAAGAGACAACGCGGTGTATGCGCTCGGTGGAAATTACGTACTCCACGACGCGGCCGCGGGCTTTGCTTGGATGCTTTCCCAGCCGCCTTCGGCATCGCGCGAAAAGGCGCTCCGCGACGCGGCGTATCTGCTTCTCAAGAAGCAGCCCGTAGAGGCCCACGCATTTCTCAGGGACAATATGGCGAACGAGGGGATGGGGCCGACCATCTACGCGTATGCACATTTCTACTCCTCGGGGGCACCCGAGGAGGCACTGAAGTGGGCCATTCGGGTGCCTGGCCATCAGGATCGGGACAAGGCAATCCTTTTGCCCCTCCAACTCCTTGGCCGCAGAGATCTCGATGCGGCCCGAGAATGGTTGAGGGAAAACAGCGAATACATTTCCGAAAGAAATCGGACCAAATTCTACGGCGAGTTCGGGAAAGAAGAGAGCTAGAGGCCAAGAACGGGAGGCCCAGCGTCCGCCCGTAATGGAACTCAGGCCAGAAGGAGCGTTGAGGTGCAGGGAAGAATCAGCCGCCGGTTAGCGAGTGGCTTCTGGGTAGGAACAGTGCTGGCCACGATCTTACTCTTGGGAAGTCTCTTGGGAGGGGCAACGGTCGCCATAGCCGCCGAACCGGGCGCAGATGCCGCCGAAACGGACGGGGATGGCGATCCTGCGAAGGCGGTCAACAGCGACAACGAAAAGTGGCAGCCGTCCCTGAGTATGGGGTTCGTTCTGTCGTATCAGGACCAAGAGGGTTCGAATAATGCCGGCCTTGGATTTGGCGACCCGGGAACCTCCGACGGTATGGTTAGCCCCGGGTTTAGATTCGACGCTTCCCTGGCGAGTCCGGTGCTGTTTGAAAGCCTCGTCGGCCCCTTCGCCCCGCGAGTTTTTGCCCAGGTGGGAACTCAACTTTTGCTTGAGGACAACTTTGTTGCTTGGCGCTCCATCTTTACCCCACCAGCGACTAGCACAACGAATGAAACTCTGGTGAAGTCATCGGTTGACTCCCAGTGGTACCTGGGCGTTGGCCTGGAGTTCTTGATTCCTGCTGGCGAGCGAGACATCCGGCTACGGACGTCTGTGGACTATATGAGTCAGACGCTGAGTGCCTCCGGGACAAGCGACAGCACTACAAGGCAAAGCGGCAATACGGTAGAGAGGCACTATGAATCCCCGGTTGCCGAGACTACGAACCATGCGCTGGGCGTCGGAGTCGCCGCGGAAGCCGATGTCTACAGCTGGCGGGATATGCGCGTGAGTCTCTTCTTGGAGACCCGCTTTGCCTGGCTCATGGATCAGAATACGATGACTTTGAGGGCTGTCAGCGCAGATCCCTTGGATTTGGATTTTAGCGAGTTCACCGTCACTCCAGGTGCCTTTATTGCCCAAGGCGGTGGAGGCATTCGCATTAGATGGGTTCCAGTATGGTAGGCAAGGGGATTTTTAAAATGATGCAGAGCAATGTGATGCGTGAAAAGAAGAGCCCGATCGCGAAGAGAGCCGCTGCCTTGGGTCTGGGCCTGATTCTGATCTTTTCGGCGGTCCCGGTGCTTGCGGAGGATTCCGCCGAGGGCCCGAGTACTTTGGATCGGACCTTCGATGCGATTGTATTGCGCCCCCTGGGCGCGGTGACTTTGTTGATGGGGGCCGGACTCTTTGTTCCGGCGGTTTTGCTCGGTGCTCCGGGAGGTTCGGAGAGTATCGACAATGGGTACGACGTGTTTATTCGGACGCCTTGGGAGAATCTCGTCGACGCCCCGCTCGGGCTTGGGTACGGCCTCTAGGCCCAGCTATTCGTCCGACCCGCGATTCTCGTAAATACGAAGTTGCCCTTGCAACCGGGTCTTTGTGCTGGGGTCCGCGGGGTCCGTGTTACCAGGCAATGCACTGAGGGCCCGCTGTTGGCTTTCTTGCGCCTCGGGGTAGTGGCCCAGGGCCGCATACGCGGTGGCCAGGGTTTCGAGGAAGTCCACGTTCCCGGGAACCGCGGAGACGGCGCTCTGGGCGAGGACAACTGCCCGGGCCGCGAGCAGCCAGGCGAGATTGTTGACGATCTCCCATTCATCGGGCCTGAGGGCCAGGGCGGCTTGGTATTCCGTGGCGGCCCGGGTGTCCTGCCCCATTTGCTGCGCGCCCACGCCCAGCCCCGCGTGTACGCGGCCAGGGTCGGCACCGTCCTCCCGGGCCTGCAGAAAGTGCTGTTCGGCCTCTTCGAAGCGTCCCGATTGGTTGAGAGCCAAGGCCAGGGCCAATCGAGCGTCCGGCCAACGCGGATCGAGTTGAACCGCCATGCGGAGATGCTCTTCGCCCAGGGCCGTTTCGCCTTCGAGCCAATAGGTGACGCCCAGGCCGCGGTGGGCCACGGGGTTCGCCCCAGTAGCTTCCAGGGCGTGGCTGAAGAGTTGGAGGGTATTGCGCCAGTGCCCGGCCTGGCGGTAGGAGGCCATGCTCAGGGCGAGGAGTACGCCGGCCGCGAGAAGGGGCCCCAGCCAACGGGGTGCTCGGAGCGCGGCAAAGACGGAGGAGAGTCCCCAGGCGACGGCGATCAGCAACCCGATCATGGGGACGTACATGTACCGGTCGGCGTGGCCCTGGGTGCCTACCTGGATGAACCCGATCATGGGCACCAGGGTCACTCCGAACCATGCCCACCCCATGAGCAGGTAGGGGCGCTGGGGCGCCCTATAGAGGCAAAGTGCGCTCAGGACAGCCAAGGCTCCCCAGGCACCCAAGGGCCACAAGGACCCCAGCCGCTCGGGGTTGGGGTAGGGGTAGAAGACCGCCAAGTCGACGGGCCAGAAGGTATCGGCGATGTAGGTCGCGTAGCTCAAACCCGCGTTCATCCCGCGATCAAAAAAGCTGAGCCACTCGGTTTGCCGGGCGCCCGCGTCGTCCTGTACCCAGAAGGTCGCGCCGGCGAGCAAGCCGGCCATTAGGATCAGGGGCACTTTTTCGGCGATCCTTTGGCGGAGGGCACGCCCGTTGACCAGAGTATTCGAGGGCCAGAAGTCCAGCAGAAGGAGAGTGATGGGGAAGCTGACCGCCGTCGGTTTGGAGAGCATGGCCAGGCCGCCCAGAACGATCACGGTCGCGTAGAGGGGCCGGCTCCGCTTGGCCGTGTAGAACGCGTAGGCGAGCAGGCCGGTCATCCAGAAGGCCGCCGCGAGAACGTCCTTACGCTCGGAGGCCCAGGCCACGGACTCGACGTGCAGCGGGTGAACCGCGAAAACCAGACCCACGAAAGCGCTCGGTCCGATTTGCCGAGTCATTTTCACCAGGGCCAGGAAGAGCCCCATGGAGGCCAAAAGGTGGAGCATCACGTTGGTCAGCAGGTGCGCCCCGGGATCCGCCCCGTGAAGGGCATCGCCTACGCGAATCGAAAGCGAGGTCATGGGTGACCAGTTGGCGAAATAGGGCTCGGCGAAGGCCGAGACCAGGTCGTCCCCGGTGAGGCGGCCGTCGAGTCGGGGGTCGTTGACGAAATAGCCGATGTCGTCGTAGTCCACGAACGCGTGGGCATGCACCTGGAAATAGATGCCCCCCCCGAGTGCCAAGATTAGGCCAAGGACCGCCCAGACCTGCCCGGTCCGGATTGCGCGGGGCGGCGGTGGTTCGTTGCGCCCGGGGCAGGGGTCTGCGGGTCTCCGCGTCATTCGGGCAGGGTAGCGAGAAGGGGCTCGGCTGCCGAGAACTCAGGAATGCTCAGGCATGACCGGAGTCGAGTTGGGCGCGATGGGGAATCGACGGGCTGGCTCCCGGCTGAGTCACGCAGTGCGCGGCGGCGCGGCAGGCCAGTTGGAGTGCGGGCAACGGTTCGCTCCCGGCGGAAATCTCCGCCAGGAAATAGCCGGCGAAGGTATCCCCGGCCCCGGTGGTATCCACGGCATCCGCGCGCTCGGCGGGGACTTCCAGCCGCAGGTTCTCCCGGGCAAACAAAGCCCCCCGGTCGCCCAGGGTCAGAACGATGCTCGCTCGGGGATATCGCTGGGCAAGCCGATCCAAAATTCGCTTGGGCTCACGCTCTCCGGAGAGCGCCTCACCCTCGCTTCGGTTGATGATGAAGGTATGGACCGAAGCCAACGGAAGATCGAGGAGAGAAGCCTCCATGGGGGAGGGATTCAGGACAATCGGGTTGCCCCTCTCTCCGACGATGCGCATGACCTGAGCGGTCGCGTTGGTTTCGTTTTGGAGCAGAACCCAATCCGAGTTTTCCAGAGCCGCGCAGGCTTGCTCAATCGCCGAGGTGGTAATTTCGAGGTTCGCGCCTCCATAGACCAGGATGTTGTTTTCACCTTGGGAATCCACTTGGATGATCGCGTGCCCGGTCGGGGTGTTCCCGTACTCCACCGCGTCGGTCTGGATTCCCTCGGCCTCGAGGGCGTCGACCAGCCACCGGCCGTCTTCGCCTACGCGCCCAACGTGCCGAACCGAGGCGCCGGCCCGGGCCAGAGCGACGGACTGGTTAAAGCCCTTGCCGCCGGAAAAAAGTTCCTGGCCCATGGCCTGAACGGTTTCACCCGGGCGCACCAGGCGCTCCACCCGGTAGACGAAATCCAGATTGATAGAGCCGAAGTTGACGATGGGCATGGGCCTAGTAGCTGCGGGGCAGTTTGAGAACGTGCTCGGCGACGAAATTCAGGATCATTTCATTGGAGATCGGTGCGATTCGAGACATGCGGGATTCGCGCCAATAGCGTTCGACATTGCATTCTTTCGCATACCCCATGCCTCCAAAGGTTTGGACCGCTCGGTCACAGGCGCGGAATGACGCTTCGCTTGCGCGCAGCTTGGCCATATTGGCGAGGGCGCCCACTTCGTGTCCTTGGTCGAAGGCCCAGGCGGCTTTCTGCCAGAGGAGTTCGGCGGCTTCGAGTTCCGAGTACGAATCGGCCAAGGGGTGGGCGATGGCCTGGTTCATCCCGATGGGGCGGCCGAAGACCTCTCTCTCCCGGGCGTAGTGGACCGCTTTGTCCAGGGCCTGCCGGCCGATGCCCACCGATTCGGCTGCCAGAACGATTCGCTCGGGGTTGAGCCCGTCGAGCAGGCAGCGGAAACCGTTGCCCACCTCGCCCACGACATCCGCGTTCTCGACGGGCAGGTCGTTGATAAAGAGTTCGTTGGAGTTGACCGCATTTCGGCCGCATTTGTCGATGGGCCGGATTTCCACGTGGTTGGGGTCCAGGTCGGCAAGGAAGAGCGTCATGCCCTGAAGCGGCTTTGCACATTCCTCACGCGGGGTCGTACGCGTCAGGAGAAGGCATTTGCTTGCCTGTTGGGCCTTCGAGTTCCAGATCTTCTTGCCGTTGACAATCCAGCGCTCGCCATCGCGTCGGGCGAAGGTGCGGATTCGAGACGTGTCCGTGCCGGCGTCATCCTCGGTGACTCCGAAGGACACGTGCAACTCGCCGGTGGCGGTGGGGGGCAGATAGCGCTGCTTGAGTTCCTCGGATCCGTGATGGATCACGGGACCCATGCCGAAGATTGAAAGGTGCAGGGCCGAGGCGGCGTTTTGGACCCCGGCGCTATGACCCACCGTCCCCAGGAGGACTGCGGCGTGCATGATCCCCAAGCCCGCTCCCCCGTACTCTTCGGGAACGACCACGCCCATCCAGCCCTGCTCGGCAAAGGCGTTGTAGAACGCCCATGGGAATTCGTGCTTCTCGTCGTGCTCGCGCCAGTAGTCATCATCGAATGGGTCGGCCAGACGGCGGGCCTCGAGTTCGATCTGCTCCAGTTCGGGCCCGGCTGAAAAATCCATGGCCGGAGGATACCCCGAGTGACCAGGGGTTGTCGGGCCACTCAGGCGATCCAGTGAGCTGAAGGAAGAGCGGGGCAGGGGCTGACTCGTTGGTCGGGGAGCTTTCGATTCCCCCAGCGGGCCCCCGGCGCCTTTTTCTTTTGTGGAAGGAATGTCAGCGTCGCGGGTATGGCGCACAGGGGTGCTGAGGTAGACTCATCCCGATTTCCCCTCGGAATGCGGATGCCGGGGGTGAGCCAATAGGGGGAGATGGCGAATGGCGGTCACGGGCTTGGGGGGCGCAATGGCGAACCCGAACCGGGCGGAGTGCTCTGGAAGCGCAGGAAAAGCGGCGGTTCCTGGGGGCGGGCTCATCTCGATGTCCGGTTCCTTGGGGTCTCTACTGTTCGGTCTCGTATTTGCTCTGGCGGTGGTCACGATGGGCTGTCGGCCGGAACCGGAGCCGCCCCCCGAACGGATTCGACCCATCAAAATTCTCAAGCTGGGTAGCGGTTCGAGTTCCTTCCAGGTCCAATACCCAGGGATCATCGAGGCGGCCCGGAGCGCGCGCATGGCTTTTGAGGTGCCCGGCCGAATTATCGGATTCCCCGTGGTGGAGGGCGACCGGCTCGACACGGGTGGCCTGATTGCTCGTCTGGATCCGCGAGATTTCCAGGAGGCCCTGGCCAAGCATGAGGCCAACGCCAATTTCCTAAAGGTCGAGCGGGATCGACACCAATCGCTTTTTGATCAGGGCGTCGATTCCAGGCAGGTGCTCGACAAAGCGATCAAGAACTATCAGATCTCCCTGTCCTCTGTGGCCCAGGGGCAGAAGGCCCTGGAGGACACCGAATTGCACGCGCCCTTTGATGGGGTCGTGGCCGCCAAGTTGGTCAAGGAATTTCGAAACGTTCAGGCCAGGGAACAGGTGGTGGTTTTTGAGGACGACTCGTATCTGAAAATCATAATTTCGCTGCCCGAAGCCGATTACGCCCGGCTGACGCCTGGCTTGACCCTGGCGGAGAGAAACTCCAAGGCCGACATCTGGGTCGAAGTGACATCGGTCCCGGACCGCCGATTTCCGGCCCATATCACCGAGGCCGCCAGTGCCGCGGATCCGGTGACGCGTACCTTTCGCATGACCCTTGCCTTTGAGACCCCAATGGATGTGATCGTGACTTCCGGTATGACGGCCAAGGTGGTTGCTTCTGCGGAGGTTCTCGAGGGCGATGGGGCCACGGACTTCATGATCCCGGTCCAGGCGGCTCGGGGCAACGAGGCAGGCGATTCCTATGTTTGGTCTGTCGACCCCGATACGATGGAGGTCCATCGCTCTCCAGTGAAACTGGGAGCGGTTTCCGGATCCATGGTTCGGATTCTCGGTGGCCTCGAGGATGGCGATGAGATTGCGACCTCGGGCGTGGGCGAATTGCGCGAGGGCATGCGGGTTCGGCGATTTGGGAGCTGAACGTCGTTTGGCAAAATTTTCCGCTGAACCCACTAGGATGATCAGGACTCTTCGATGAACTTGGCCGAGTATTGGATCCAACACCGGGTGGTCACACTGGTACTGACCTTCGTCACCATCGGTGGCGGAATCATGGCCTTTCAGGGTATGAGTCGCCTCGAGGATCCAGAGTTTACGATCAAGGACGCGCTGGTGGTGACCCCCTACGTGGGCGCGACTGCAGAAGAAGTCGAGCAGGAGGTCAGTGACGAAATCGAGTTGGCGGTCCAGAAACTCGGCCAGCTCAAGGAAATTGAGTCGAGATCGATGCGCAACCTCTCGACGGTCACCGTCACGGTTCAGGACAAATACGACAAGGAAGGCCTGCCCCAGGTTTGGGACGAACTACGGCGCAAGGTGAGTGACGCCCAGTCTTCCCTGCCGCCAGGCGCAGGCCCATCCCTGGTGATAGACGACTATGGGGACGTTTACGGCGTATTTGTTGCCGTATACGGAAGCGAGTATTCGTACGCAGAGATCAAGGAAGTAACCGATCTGCTTCGCCAGGAGTTGATCCTCGTTCAGGACGTGGCCAAGATCGAGACCTACGGCGAGCGGCAGGAAGCCGTTTACATAGAACTCTCTCGGGATCGGATTTCCCAGCTTGGAATCACTCCCGCGGCCATTGCGGATAAATTGCGCCAGAAGAACTTTGTCAGCAATTCGGGTCGTGTAGAAGTCGGCCCGGACTTCATCAGCATTCAGCCGAGCGGGGGCATCGACTCGGTGGCCGATCTCGGTGATGTGTTGATCAGCGGTGGTACGAAGAGCCAGATCTATCTGCGTGACGTGGGACACGTGCGACGGGGTTACGTCGAACCTCAGGACAAGATGATCCGATACGACGGGAACCCCGCGATTGGTTTGGGGATTTCAACCGTTGCCGGCGGCAACGTCGTGGTCATGGGAGAAGCCCTGGATAAGAGAATTGCCGAACTCCAGGAGCAGATCCCGCTGGGTATCGAGGCCGGCATCGTGTCCATGCAGTCCACCTCGGTGGTGAAGTCAATCGATGGCTTCGTGATCAGTCTCGTTGAGGCCGTCGCAATTGTGGTGCTGGTGCTACTCGTGTTTATGGGTCTGCGAAGCGGGATGCTGATTGGCTTCGTCTTGGTTCAGACAATCCTGGCCTCCTTTATTTTTCTGGCGCCTATGGGTGTGGCCCTCGAACGCATTTCTCTCGGAGCCTTGATCATCGCGTTGGGCATGCTCGTTGATAACGCCATCGTGATTGTTGACGGAGTCCTGGTCAAGTTGCAGCAGGGTATTTCCCCTGAAAATGCGGCCAAGCAAACAGTGGCCCAATCCGCCATTCCCCTACTGGGTGCGACCATCATCGCGATACTGGCCTTCGCAGCCATCGGCACTTCCGACGACAGCACCGGCGAGTTCTGCCGGTCGCTTTACCAAGTCGTTCTTGTCTCCCTGCTGATGAGTTGGGTGACCGCAGTGACGGTTACGCCGCTGCTCTGTGTCATGTTCTTGAAAGCGCCCGAGACCCAGGAGGCTGGCGAGGCGTCCGCGGACCCCTACGGCTCCCGCTTCTACACGGGATTCAAGAGTCTGCTTCGGGCGTGCATTGGCCGACGTTGGGTCAGCGTCGGGGTTGTAGCTGGATTGTTTGCCTTGTCGCTCTACGGCTTCGGCATGGTCGAGTCGAGTTTCTTCCCTGCCTCGACCCGTTCCCAATTTACGGTGGACGTCTGGATGCCTGCCGGAACCTCCATCGACGAAACCCGGAATCAGGTGATTCAAATCGAGGAGTATCTCGAAACTCTGCCCGAGGTGAAGCACGTCTCGTCCCTCATCGGCCAGGGTGGGCTGCGCTTCCTACTCACCTATACCCCTGAGAAGTTGAATTCCGCGTACGCGCAGTTGTTGGTGGACGTTGACGACCCCGAGGTCATTGGTGACTTGTTGCCCCGGATCGAATCTGATCTGATCGAAATCTCTCCAGACGCGCTCACCTACGCGGCTCGCTTCCAGTTGGGTCCGGGCAGTACCGGTAAGGTGCAGGCCCGCCTGAGTGGCCCGAACATCGATACCTTGCGTCAATTGGCCAGCGAGACGATGGGTATCTTCGGCCAAGACCCTGATGCGAAGAGCATAAGAACCGACTGGCAGGGCAAGGTCAAGCGAATCACCCCCATCATCGCCGATCAGGCGGCGGATGCGAGTGGCATCCAGCGCCCGGATGTGGCGCGTGTCATGCTCAGTGCGTTCCAGGGCGAACCGATCGGATCGTATCGCGAGAAAGACTTGATGCTGCCCATCATCATGCGAGCCCCAGAATCTGAGCGAAGCAATGTTTCCTCCATGCGGGATCTGCAGATCTATAGTCCTGCCGCCGGCACGATGATTCCCCTTCGCCAAGTGGTCTCGGGCTTCGCCACCCTTTTCGAGGATGAGATCATCGTCCGGAAGGATCGAATTCGGACGATTACCGTCTACTGCGACCCCGCCGTGGGCCAACCCAGTAGCCTGTTTGCACGCCTGCGCCCCCAAGTGGAGGCCATAGAGTTGCCTTTGGGGTATTCGCTGGAATGGGGCGGGGAGTATGAGGATTCGGGAAATGCTCGGGCGGCGCTCGTGGGCAGCGTGCCGCTCTTTTTGCTGCTGATGGTTCTGATCACCGTGGGCCTCTTTAATTCACTCAAGCAACCCCTGGTTATCTGGCTCAACGTACCCCTGGCGTTGATCGGGGTCACCGTGGGCCTTCTCGTTACCAATCAGCCCTTCGGCTTTATGTCGATTCTCGGTTTTTTGAGCCTGATGGGTATGCTTATCAAAAACGCGATTGTTCTGGTGGACCAGATTAATTTTGAACTCGCCGAGGGCAAGGCGCAACTCGCCGCAATCATCGACTCATGCGCGAGCCGGCTTCGCCCCGTGGCCATGGCGGCGGCGACCACCGCTCTCGGAATGATCCCGCTCGTCGCGGATGCTTTCTTCTCAGCGATGGCGGTGACAATCATCTTCGGACTGTTCTTCGCCACGGTCCTCACCATGGTCATCTTGCCTGTCTTTTACTCAATTGTGTTTAAGGTGCGTATGAACGAGGGAAGCTGAGGCGTGCTCGAGCGTTATCGGTATGCCTATCTGCTGGCGACTCTCAGTCTGCTCATCATAGGAAGGCCTTTCCTTCCCGATTTTGGTCGCAATCTCATTGTTGTGATCCTTGCGCTTAGCCTGGTGACTGCGGCGGTGACCAGTGCGACCAAGCGGTACCAGTCTTGGGTCGGGGTCTTGATGACCTGCGCCATCGTGGCCGCTTCTCTTATGCCCGATGACTTTATGGGCTTGGACGGGGCGGTGATTTCGCCGGCCCTCGGTGTCGTTTATTGGACGGTCACCGCGATTCTGATTCTTCGCCGGATCGCGATCCGGACCGACCGGATTACAGCCGATACCATCAACGGGGCGGTGTGTGTCTACTTGTTGCTGGGGCTCGGGTGGTCTCACGGCTACGCATTGCTCGAAGCGGTTCAGCCTGGTTCATTCACCATTGCGATGGAAATGACTCAGACGACTGGCCACGCTTTCGAGCGTTTCATCGGCTACAGCTTCGTGACCCTGACGACCCTCGGCTATGGGAACGTGGTCCCCCTGACGCCACGGGCCGAATCCCTGGCCATTGCCGAAGCCATTGCCGGCCAGCTCTACATCACGGTTCTGTTGGCCCGCTTCGTCGCCATGGAAATTGCCGGTCGCCGTTCCGAGTAGGGACCGGGGATTCCCCCTCCCATTGCGAGCCCGGGGCCGTTCTCGCAATTGACCGCGTCCCTCAAGGAGAGCCCTTAGCCGGCCTTGAGGGCGGTGAATAGCGTGTCTTCTTTGTCGACATCGATCAGGTCATTCCACCACCGGACGATTTCGGTCTCGACCTGGCTAAAGACTGATTTGAGGGTTTGCTCAAAGGCGGGGCTTGGGTCGGTGGACCAGACGGCGAGCACGCCCCCTGGGCTCAAATGTTTTCCGACCGTGCGCAAGCCGTCGGCGGTATAGAACGCGCCGCTGGCTGGATCCAGAGGTTCATCCGGAGCGTGGTCCACGTCGATGAGGATGATGTCCCAGGTCTTCGGGGGTGGGGACAGCAGGCGCGCATAGACGTCGCCCTGGACAACCTCGAGTCGCTCATCCGAAGCAAGGGCTTCGCCGGTGGGGAGCCAGCCGTTGTCCAGCCAAGCAATCACTGGATCCAGGAGCTCGACTACTTCGACCCGGGAGACTCGCTCGGAGCCCAGAGCGGCGTGGGCCGTATATCCGAGCCCGAGCCCGCCCACTAGAACCGAAAGATCTGTACCCGGATGCATCTTGAGAGCGACCTCGGCCAGGCGTCTTTCGGACTCGGTGTGGTAGCTGCTCATGAGAAAGCCGTGGTCGAGGGTGACTTCGGTGATGATGATTCCAGGGCGCGAGAGGAGTTCGCGCCGGCGCAGGCAGAGTTCTCCCAGGGACGTGTCCTGTTGATCCAGAATCTCAAAGAGTGGGCTCACCGAGTTCTCCCGAAAGCCCAAGTATAGGGACGCCACACGACCCTGGGGTGCATGGAGGTCTTGGCTTCAGTATTTCCTATCCTCCGGCCCTGGCCCGTGGGATTTGTCTCGCTCTTTCTCCCCGGGGTGTAATCAAGGAGTCCCATGATCGAGATTTTCATCGACGCCGATGCGTGCCCGGTCAAGGACGAGGTCTATGCTGTGGCAGCCCGTCTGGGGCTCGCCGTGGTTGTTGTGGCCAACCAGCGAATCAATGTGCCCCGGGAAGCCGCTGTCGAGATGGTGGTGGTGGGCGCCGGGGCCGATGCCGCGGACGACTGGATCGTCGATGAAATCCGCTCGGGGGATATTGTCATCACGGCGGATATTCCCCTGGCTGCGCGCTGCTTGGAAAAGGCTGCACTGGCTTTGGGGACCCACGGCCGGGAGTTCACAGCGGACTCCATTGGTTCGGCGTTGGCGACCCGAGAGGTCAAAGCCTCCCTGCGCGAGGCCGGTGCCGTCACCGGCGGCCCGCCGCCGATCACGGCCCGGGAACGTTCGCGCTTCTCGAATGCCCTGGACAGCATCGTCCAACGGTCCCTGCGGCAGCCGCGCTAAGGGGCCCCGCGCCTCGTCTCGCTATTTGTCTGTCTTCATCTGTCTGTTCATCTATCTATTCATCTATCTATCTTCCAACACCGGGATGTCGGCGGGTCCAGTTTTGAAGCCATCCGGGTTCGGCGTGGAGTTCGATCGTCGCATTGATTGGGTAGACCCGGGGATAGATTCCCGTGGCCGAAAGCTCTCCTTTTCGGATCGCCCATAGGGCCGATTTCAAATCGACGACGTCGCCGGGCGTCAGTTCCGGTGCGCCGGGCGGATCCGCCCGATGGGCGCTGAAAATCCGGGTTCGTTCGGATGCCACGGCGAGCAGGTTTTCCGCGCCCTGGATGTAGTCCCCCATGCCGCTGTTGGGGAGGAAAGCGAAGAGGGGGCCGGGATAGATGAAGTCGCCGCTGAAAACGAATCCCGAGGCGCGATCGAGTAGCGAGATCGAATCCTCGGTATGGCCCGGGGTGTAGAGGACCTCGAGGCTTCGTCCGCCCAGATCGATTTCGGCGCCTGGGGCGAGCCACTCGTCGACCTGGAGCACAGGCGCTTCGAAGCGTTCGGCTTCCCCCAGATGTTCATCGAAACTCAGCTGGAGAAATCCATCGGGTGCGCGCTCACGCAGATAGGGGAGGTCTAGGACCGCGACGTTCTCGAAGGTGATGGTGTTGCCCACGTGGTCGTAGTGAAAGTGGGAAGGGATAAAGGTGATGGGCAGGTCGGTGAGGGACTCGGCCACCGAACGGATATCGCGATACCCGGGCCCCGCGTCAAAGAGTACGGCGCGCTGAGTTCCGGCGATGAGGTAGCTGAAGTTCTGCTGGTAGTAGCGCGGCTCGCCAATGGCGAAGGTCCCCGGCCCTAGGGCCTGAATCGTGAAGTAGTCGTCGTGCCAGCGTACGCCCGGCCCTTCCTCGGCGGGCGGGCTCAGGTTGGCGACACCCTGCATCGCCATGATGCGAACAAGAATGACATGGCGCTGGGAGATCACCCCGATTGCCACGGCGGCGAAAACCAGAAGCGCGAGCCCGACTTTTTTCATGCTGCTCCTGCCGCGCTTGCCTAGCGCGTTTCTTCCGGTGTCTGGATTTTGGCGAACGGGTGTATTGCCCAGCTGTACTGCCCAGCCGTACTGTCCAGCCGTACTGTCCAGCCGCCCTGTTCATACACGTTCGTACTGATTGCCGGTGGGGGCGTCTGGTGGAGGGTTATCGCGGCGGGATGCGAGGCCTGGGAACGGCCAGGCCCCTGGCGAGCACTGACGCATCGACGTAGCTAAACACCGGGAGTCGCGCGATCAGGCCGGCACGTTCCTCTGCGCTTGCGCCGACTGCGGCCAAGGCCACATCGTGGATGCGCCGAGAGAGAACGTCCGAGGCCGGCGTTTCGTTCAGGGGAGCGGCATAGAGCGCCGCCTCGTTGATTTGGCCGAGCCGGAGCAGGCACCAGACCAGACGGCGCCTGACAGGAATGACATTGGGGTCTCCTTCCAGTCGTTGGAGGTCGAGTGCTGTCGCCCGTTCATACAGTCCAAGTGCAGCGTAGACGGCGGCGAGTGTGCCTCGCCCCTTGAAATTGAGACCGGGATCTGAGCCGTAGGCCGCCTTGGTAATTTGTGTGAAGTGCATGGGGATTAGTCCATGGAGGATTGCCCAGCCTCTTTTTTCACGGGTGACCCGTTCAGGGTCGAAACCTACGCTCGCGTCGAAAGGAATCTCCAGTTCGGCGTAGTACTCTGAAACACGTTCAAGATTCTTCCGGTTCTTCTCGTTTGTGCGCAGGTAGATTGCGCCGGTGAGGTTTCGAAAAATGGGAATCCAGCCGGGGGTGTTCTCCAGATGGCTGGTGGTATAGAACCAGGGCCGCGCGGAATCGGCGGCTCTGGGCAAACGGATGCCCAAAAATAGGTCGACGCCGTGGCGATCGAGCAACTCGGTGTAGGTCTCGCCCTCGCGTTGGCCCCGGCGCTCACGAAGCGGAAGGTTCGCGGCGATGACGTCTTGGGAAACGTTGAGGGTTCCGTTGACGAGCACACGAATATCCGGGGCGAGCCAGAACCCCATGAACCCCGCCATGTGGTAGTCGGCGAAGGCGGTGCCCTGGAGTCCTGCATCTTTGAGGGTCCAGATCAGGTCGGCGTGGTACTTGCCCGCGCGATACGGCTCGGCGTAGCCGGCCCATGTGGGCGGCACTGTCCTGGAGATGAGCGCCCCGGCGCCCCAGTTCATAAAAGCGGCCAGCAGGAGCGCCGAACTCACGGCGCCAACCCAGGGCGCCACGCGGCCCTGGGTCTCCTCTCCAGTCCATGGCCGACCGGCCCGAGCCAATAGGAGCAACGGAAAAATACCCAGCCAAAGAAAGCGCACCGCAATCAGGGGCAGGGCCAAGGACAGCACGGAAACGGCCACCAGGGCCGGATCGAGGGAGGCCACTGGGCCGGTCCCCCTCGGTCTCTTCCTCCAGGCCCGCAGGGCCAGGGTGCCGATGAACAGTAGGGCGATGACGAGCACCCATAAGATGAGCCAGTTGAGAGGGCTCGGGGGGAGGCCGGGTAGCGGAAATGCAAAGAGGTCAACCCGGCTCCACTCGTCGCCGACCCGAGCGAGATCGGGCGTTTCGCGCCCCGCGATGAACCACGCGAGGTGGGGCTGCAGACCACTCGGGTTCAGCAGCGTCGCGGCTCCGCCAAGCCCAGCAGCGAGGGCGAGCCCCGTGGCGCGGGCTCGGTCGCGAGTGCGCGCCTCGGCACCTCCGAGGGCCATGGCAACGAGAATGCCCCCAAGTGCGGTGCCTAGGATCAGCGGTCCAAGTAGGAACGCTGCGTGCATGTTCGCCCAGGCGGCAAACAGAAGCGCGGCGCCGGCAATTCGTTTTCGTGAAGGAGGCGAAGCGCTCTCGAGGAGCAGCCAGTAGAGAGCCAGGGCTGCGAGCAGGGTAAACAGATGGGGTCTGAGTTGAATCAGTCGGTAGGCGGCCAGGGCCGCGAAGAGGCCGCAGCCCAGGCTGGCGAAGATCCGGGAGCCGCTCGCACGGCGCAGGAGCCACCACGCCAAGGCCAGAATCGTCGCCACGCCGGCGACATGAACGGCGCGCAGCCCGGTGAAGCCGGCCCAGCGTTCGATGCCGAAGAGTCCGGCGTCGAAAAGCCAGGCCGTCGGTGTTGGGGGGCCAAGGGCATTGGCCAGGAGCGGATCCGCGTCCAACCAGGGACCCGCTGCCGCATACGCTTTGCCGAGGGCGAGATGTAGCCACGCATCATCGGTCAGGATCGGTTGGCCCGCTGCGACGAGCAGTAGAGCCGCCAGCCCCGTGAACGCAACCCAGGACACGATCTCGGGCAGGTGCTCTGTCAGGGAAGCCTTGTTCAAAGTGCACTCGCTCCTTGGCACTCGCTCCTAGTCATCCGCTCCTTGGCACTCGCTCCGTGTCACCCGCTCCGTGTCACCCGCTCTCGGGATCGGTCGGTTGTTCGCGGCGGGCTTACTCAGGTGACCAGCGCAAGCGGAAACCGAGGTTCGCCCCGTAGGCCCAATCGTCCTTCGTAAACCCAAAGGTGGCACTCTCGGAGGAACAGTTCACTTGGCCCGGGGGCGGAGGAGGGCAGTAGAGCGGGTCTTCGTTGTGCACTGTGAAGCTTTGAGGATCGTTGTTCAGGAACTTCCATGCCCTTGCACTGGCGTAGAGAGCGACCTTGAAAGGGCCGGACCGACCGGTTTCAAGTTCGACCTCAAGTCCGGGTCCCAGGCCGTGATAGACATGAGAACTCTTGCCAGCGAGGTTGATGGTTCGAAAGAAAGCGTCTTCGGGGCTTGTCACTGTGGGGGTTGGGTCCACCCGCACTGCCCGCCTGACCAGGCCATTCACCTGGATCTCTTCTCGCAGATATTCCACCGAGGGCTTGATGCGCAAAATGCGACCCGACGCTGTACGAAGAGTGAAAGCGACCCCGGCCCCAGCGGTGACCTGAAGAGGCTGCACCAACGGCGTGGTTCTGCTGCCCTGTCCAAGTATTGCACCTTGCACCAAGGCGGTGGGGAGTGCCGAGCTGTCACCGGGAAAAAAGGGGCCGGGATTGCCGCTCGACGGGATATTGTATTCGGGTCCGAAGGTATAACTGACATCGAGGTGGGCGAACCCGCTTAGGAATTTCCACAAGGACGGCGTCATGATCTCCAGGGAAAGCCCCGCATAGGGCGTCATCATCTGGGTTCCCGCACTCAGCGGAGACTCTGGAAGGATCGATACATATTCTGGCGGGGCGTTGATTAGGGGCATCCACGGTGCTTCGACGTTGGTGGTGGCCATCGAGCCGTTGCCATTTTGTGAGTTGACGCCGCTCAGAATCGAGAATGAGGGCACCCAGCGATCCCGATCCTCCATGTTCTGTGTCTCTGACGCCCCTAGGGAGGATACGCCCAGGGAGAAAAAGCCCAGGGGCAGAAAGGCAAGGGACAGAAAGGCAAGGGACGGCCAGCTGAGTCTCCCCAGGAAGGCTTGGAGTGTCTTGACGCGCTTCACCATTCGGGCGAGGATCGCCCATCTCCACAGAGTTGCGCAACCGTAAACTGGCCATGGGCTGCGGGTTAGCGCGCTGAAAAGAATATCCCCGGCAGCCCACAGCGCGCCTCGCTATAACCTCAGAATGCAGTTCTACGGGGAGCGAGCGTACGGACTAAGGACGCGAAGCGAAAGCACAAGCAGAAGCGAAAGCACAAGCAGCAGCGAAAGCACAGGCAGAAGCGAAAGCGCGGGCAGAAGCGAAAGCGCAGGAAAGAGGAGCTAAGGAGAGTCGTGCGGTCCCACAACCGAGCCGATCAAGTTAAACCCAGATGCCAAACGTCGGCTAAACCCAATGGATCGCCTTTTTACTTTTTGCAGTGTCGCTTTTCAGGGCCCTCCGTTTGTCGGGGCTTGCGGGCACCGAGTGCCCTCTTGTCCAGCCGTCGTTCAATGGGCTCGCGTTCAACGAGCTCTTCACTAAGCCCTCTCCCAGCGCCCGTGGGCGCCAAAAGAGTTGTCCCTGCCTCCTGGCTGGGGGTTTTGCTCGGGGTTCTGCTGGGCGTGTCCTTTGCCTCGTCGCTTGGGGCAGCCGAGACAGGGGCCTCCTCTTCTTCCCCGGCCCCTCCCTCTTCACCTCCCTCTCCACCTTCTTCTGCCTCTCCCTCTTCACCTCCCTCTGCCTCTCCCTCTCCCCCGCCGGCGCGTGCTGGGATGAGCGCCGAAAAAGAATCTCCCCCGGATGCCGGGGCGGGGGTGGCCGAGGTCGGTGAGGCCGATTTGGAGAGCCCCGGGTCCGATGCCCCCGACGAATATGAGGGGGACGACGCCATTGATCATCGGGGGATCGAGGAGATGACGATCCAGGGGCAGGCGAATAGCGGCACCCTTGCGCCTGACGCGGCGGAATCTGCGGTTCAGTTTGATGCCCAGGAACTGGAAGCGCTCGGCGCGATCGACATCAGTGATATTGCGAAGGTCACGCCGAACCTGGAGATCACCAAGGCAGGGGCGACCAGCGCAAACTTTTTCATCCGCGGAGTCGGCCTGGCGGATTACAGCGCGAACTCCGCCAGTGCCGTGGCGATCTACCAGAATGGCGTTCCTCTTAATGCCGCTGCGCTTCAACTTGTCGGCCTCTTTGATGTTGCTTCGATAGTCGTTCTCAGAGGGCCCCAAGGTGCAGGGAGCGCCCGGAACGCGTCGGCGGGCGCGATCAAGATCACCCCGCGCAAGCCCTCAGGCGAGTGGCTGGGCCAGTTGAAGATGACGGTGGGGGCCTACGAGAGCGACGTTGCGCGGAACGCGCTCATTCAGGACTACGAGGGTGCCATTGAGATGCCGCTGATTGAGGATGTGCTCTCCGCACGCTTCGCGTTTCGCGCTCGGGCGGCGGATCCCTTCATGACCAACGGATGCGGGAACGCGCCCCCGCTTGCGGATCGGCTTCCCCAACCCAGCAATGCGGAAATTACCGCAGGGGCCCCGCTGGCTACGAATATTTGCGGCGAAAAGACACCGGTCGAGGGACAGTTTTCGGCGATTCCTACGGGCTTGCCGAGTGCAGTGGGTGACCAGGGAAACTGGGCAATGCGGGGATTGTTTCGTTTCGAACCCGAGGGTTCGGAGTCCGATTGGCTGCTGAGCATTCACGGTGGCCGTCTTGATCAGCAATCGACCTTGGGGCAGGCCATTGGGACGAAGCCCAGGCTTGGCCGGTTTACGTTCCACGATTACTTTGAGCCGGATATTGCCGAGGAGTGGAAGCCAGCATTCGATGTTGCTTTTGCCGAAGGGCTTGCTGCTGGCCTCACGCCCATCGACGCCCAGGCAGAAGCCAACGCCGCGGCCGATGCGTACATCGCGCCCATTCTCACGAATCGTCCCCTGGATATCCGGCCCTATCGAGGCGACTACAACCGGGTTGGCCAGACGACACGAGATACCTGGGGAACTTCGCTGAATGGTCGCCTGTTCCTGGGCGATTTTGGGTTTCTCGGTCCCGTCGAACTCGAGACCACGACGGGGTACGACGGCTATGAACGCAATCGGGATACCGATCAGGACTTTACCCCCAACGTTCTGTTCGAGACCGTTCAGTCCGACTCGGGATGGCAGCTTTTTCAGGAACTGAAAGCGACCGGCGAGAATGACGATGGCTTGCTGCAATGGAATTTGGGCAGTTATTTCCTCATGGAAGAGCTTGACTACGCCAGCGATTCGAAGACGAGGACCGCGGGTATCGATGCGTTGCGGACCTTTACACAGAGCATGAAGAGCGTTGCGGTCTACGCGGGCCTTGACTGGGACTTCCTCGACGACTTCACCCTGAGTGCAGGGGCCCGTTACAACTGGGAGGAGAAGGGTTTCGACTTGCAGCAGTTCACCGTTTTTAACGGGAACCCCGTGGGCGGCGCGCCTGCTCCTCAGAGTTCGACCTGGAGTGCGCCGACGGGGCTTTTAAGCCTGACTTATCGTTTTAATGACGACGTTTCGGCCTATTGGAAATTTTCTCGAGGTTGGAAGGGCGGCCATTACAACGCAAACAGGGTGGGCGCCCCACCCGCGGAACCCGAGTCGGTGGACTCCCTCGAGACGGGCTTGCGGGGTGCATGGTTTGATAACCGGTTGAGCGTAAATGCGGCGATATTCTATTACAACTACAAAAACTACCAGCTCTTTCTCTTTGAGAATTCGATCGGCACGCCACCCATTCTCGAGGTCATCAATGCAGGGAATGCTCAGCAATACGGCGCCGAACTCGAGTTGGACATCATGCCTCTGCAGGATTGGGAATCGATTCCCGAAACTTTGGCGGACGTTTCACTCTTCTTTCGGGCCGGCTGGCTCGAGAGTGAATTTCTAAACTTTGTGAATACCATTGAACTCCCAAATCCAAACCCTGGCGGTCCCCCTGTCCAGCAGGAGGTGGTGTACACCGGAAATCGGCTTCCGAATGCTCCCGAGTTCAAGGTGAGCGGGGGGGTGGAGTGGCCACTGGATCTGGGTCGCTACGGCACGATTTCTCCGCGCTACGATTTCGCCTGGAGCGGGGAGATCTTTTTTGATGCCAACGAGGGGCGCGGGTCTCGGACTCGGATGGGGAGTGAACTGGCCAAGGGCACGATTGCCCAGCCCGCCTACGCTCTGCACAACTTCCGCCTGAGTTGGCGCAACGCCGATGATACGATGCAGATTTCGGGCTGGGTACGAAATCTGACCGATGTGCGGTACAAGACCTTTGCTTTTGATGCGACGATCTTCGCCAATGTAATTCTCAATTTTGTGGGTGAGCCTCGCACGGCGGGCGCTGACGTTGTCTTTCGATTTTGATCAGGGAATTTGACCTAACTAGGATGCGTTACTTTTGTGGGTATAGAGCGGCATCCAGAGGCGTTCGAGAGGTGTTCGAGTTCGACTCTTGGGAGAAGTTCGCCGCAGGCCCATGCAGGGGGGAGTCCCTGGCTGACTGGGCGTTTGAAGAGTTCTTCATTCGGACGGGTCGATTCTGACGTGGACGAGAGGTAGCAAGACAATGCGATTTCAGTCGGGCTCTATTTTCCTCATGCTCGTGGGGGCCACCCTGATAGGATGCTCGGATTCGACTTCGGGGAGCAGCCAACAGCGCTTCGTGAGCTGTACCGATACGGTTACGGGCCTGGCCAATGGCACGGTATCGGATCTGGAGACCGGCTTGCTGTGGGAGCAGAAGACCGGGACGTTCGACCCCGAAGGGAATATTTTCTGTCCCGGCAATTGTTCCCCGGACCCGCACGAAGTGAACAGTCTCTACCGGTGGTCGAGTTCAGGAAATGATCCGGATGGGAGCGCATTCACGGACTTCTTGGCCAAGCTCAACGCTCCGGCGAATCCTTTCGCCGGACACAGTGACTGGCGGCTTCCGGAGCTTTCGGAGTTGCAGAGCATTCTGATTGGCTTGGGCGTTCTCTTCGATGAGGCCAAGGAAGGCGGGATTCCCGATGACCCTCAGGCGGGCACCAACCCAACGGGTCAGGCCACGGCTTGCGATTCGGTTGAGCCTTGTGTTGATCCCGCCTTTGCCGCGATCGCAGGGCCGACAGCGCCTTCTTACTACTGGTCGAACGTGACGGCAGTCCCGATCTATCTTGAACGGTTTGATGTCACCATTCCGCGTCTAGACCAAGCATACTTGGCTTTTTTCAGCGTCGGAAAAGTAAGTCCCGGCAACAAGAAAAACCAGGACGCCTTCGTGAGAGCTGTTCGAACGGGTTCCTGTAGTTCATGACTATTCGAACGGGTTCCTGTAGTTCATGACTAGATGATTCATGACTACACAGGTCATGAGCAGTTCATGATTGGGCAGTGCATGAACTAGCAGGAGGCGCCGACCCTCGCTGGCTCGGGCTGGGATAAGGAACCGGGTAGTTAGGGAACCTGGTAACCGAGGGCACGGAGCTGGTTGAGCTGGATTTCGTCGAGTTCGAGAGAGGGCACTCCCTCCTCCCAGAAAACCTCGCTCTCAAGGTAGGTGTCCGCCAGGGCGCTCATCCGTTCCAGGGTCTCCGGGTTTTGGGGCCCGACGTTTGTGAGCTCGTGGGCATCATTTTCCCTGTCGAAGAGTTGCTCGGCTCGTTCTCCGAAGGCTTTGGGGACGCGCACATAGCGGTATTTCTCTTCCACGAGAGATAGGGTGGGGGCCGACGGGATTTCGCGCTGCCCCCAGGTTCTGTCGAGATGCGCATAGGCGGGTTCGGTCGTGGGGGCGGCCGCTTCGCCCCGGGCGGCGGCCAAAATTTCTGGGCGCAGGGAGCGGCCATCCGCGCTGTCCATGGGGGGCAGACCCAGCAGATCGAGCACGGTGGGCCAGATGTCGATATTGCGGGTGATGTTTTCGACAACGACTCCGGGCTCAAATTTGAACGGGAATCCCAGGATCAGCGGAACATGGGTGGTCTCCCGGTAGACATAGCGCGCGTGTCCTTCGAAGCCGCGTTCGTTGAAAGCTTCGCCGTGATCCGATGCCAGAATGATCAAGGTGTTTTCCAGATACCCTCCACGGGTGAGAGCCTCGAATAACTTACCGAGGACCAGGTTTTCCCTGAGGATCGAGTTGTCGTAGATGTCCTCGTAGTCGGTCCCGAAGAGCGCCGAGTCCTCATCGTAGATATATTCATGAAGGTCCATCAGGTGCAAGTAGAGGAACCAGCGTTTTTTTCCGAAGACTCGCAAGAACTCAACCGAGGCTTCGACTGCATCCAGATCGGTTCCGCTTTCTTTGATCGTTGGGTTTTCGCGGTAGACCGAGGCCGGCGCGGGCCGACCTCGGGGCTTTGCGTATACCTGGAAACCCTGGTCAAAGCCAAAGGAGCTATCCACCCAGCCGTTTCTGAACAGCCCAGCGGTTCGGAATCCGGCATCGGAGAGGATCTCGGCGGGCAATCGCGCTTCGGGCGACACAACGTGCTCAAACCGTGTGACTCCGGTTCGCGACGGATACAGGCCCGTCCACAGGGATGCCATGGAGCACTTCGTCCAAGAGGATTGAGCGACCTGATGCGCGAAGCGCACCCCGCTACTGGCCATCTTGTCGAGCACCGGGCTGGTATCGCGCTCGTATCCCCAGGCGCCCAAGTGATCCGCTCGCAGGGTATCGACCAGAATGAAGAGGACATTGATATCGTCGCGCTCGCGCAAGGCCTCGATGTCCGCCGCCGAGCCGACTGGCCGGTCGTCAGTGGGCACCCACGAGAACTCAACCAGGGTTGAAAGGAAGGCGAGGACCACCAAGCCGGCTGCGGTGAACCAGGGCCATCTCTGGCTGAGGAGGCGATAAAGTCTGTCCATTTAGAAGGACTCTAGCGAAGAAAAGTATAGGAATTCATCGGAGCGGCGCCTGGGAAGCGAAATTCGATC
>LWDU01038715.1_pt1 | contig 37027 bp, 44 predicted proteins | sample 727161 | NCBI WGS metagenome assembly LWDU01 (sample SAMN04566230, study PRJNA314399) | hydrothermal vent metagenome | isolation source: deep sea hydrothermal plume seawater | place: Mexico: Gulf of California, Guaymas Basin | collected 2004-07-11 | reverse complement strand
GGGTCAAACCGGTCGGGGAGGTCAAGCAAGCCTCGATGGGTACTGAAATGCTGGCCGTCGGCAGAAAGCAGGTAACAAATAGGCCCCGGTGGCCCGTGGCGAAGAAAACCATCAAGCACGCTGAGGCCAATGGACCCACTAGCTAAGAGAACGACATCGGGGTCAACCATGCCGGCAAAGATCTCTCCATTGACCACGATGGAGCCCAAATCAGTAAAGCGCTCATCTTCAAGCGTCCCGTGGTGAATGGTGTGGTCGGCGGCCTGCACCCACCACAAATGCAAGACCCCATCAATCATGAGGCCATCGGGCACCGATGCTCCCTCGGCAACGAGACGTTCATCGCTTAAGGTTTTTCCATCAAAGGTGGCAATCCAAGTTTGTTCATTGTCTAAGACGTCAATGTGTTCGGGAGGGCCGTGGCCGGTGGCGCTACAAGGAGGAAGAGTGCTTGTGGTGGGTACGGCCGCCGTGGTTGTCGTGGTTGCCACAGTTGTTGAGGTACCGGTCAAGACTGTGGTGGTCGAAGCAGCAAGGCTGGTAGTCGATAAAACCGTGGCAGTAACGGGCTGAGTATCTGAAGTAACCGCCGGAGCGGTTGACGAGGCGGCGCAACCGCTCACAAAAAGCAACGAAAAGACAACGGCTAAGCGAAGAGGCATAGACAAAAGGTATCGCTTCCTTTAAGATGATGCCATGAAACTCCTACGAATCTTCACCTTATTTGTTGCAACATCACTTTTGGCTACCGCTTGTATGCGAATCAATGTGGAAATCGCTGTGGATGCTGAAGGCAACGGCACCATTGCTGGAACCATGTTGTATTCAGACAAACTCGCCGCCATGGCGGCCATGGAAGAAGGCGCCGACTTTGACTTCTGTGGAGAAATCCAAAGCGGCGAAGCCGACATGGATCCGGCCATGGATCTCCCCGCCGGCGCAACGGTTACCCCAGTAACTGAAGACGGCTGGTGCGGCATTGCTTTCACTGCAGATTTTGCCAACTTTGACCCCAGTGGGGTAGGAGACATGGACGGTGGTGGCTTTGTGGTTGATGGCGACACCATTTCTTTCAGCATGGACATGACAGACCCCGAAAGCGACGAAGACATGGAGATGGAAGAAATCACCATGATGCTAGAAATGTTTGACATCCCCGACCCAGAATTCACTATTGAAGTCACCTTGCCGGGCACAGTGCTTACCCATAACGCCGATTCGATCGATGGTTCCACCTTGCATTGGGATGTTGACCTCTTTGGTGAAGGGAAAACGCTTACCGCATCAGCAGATATGTCTGAAAAGAGCTCAAATACCAAGGTGATCGTCATCGTGGTGATTATCGCAGCCCTTTTGGCAGGATTAGTAGCCCGCCAACGCTCGGGTAGTGCGCTCACCACATCGGAAGAAACAGTTGAAACCGATGGGCCAGCCTCATCAGAAGAAGATGGACCAGTCGCATCGGAAGAAACAGTTGAAACCGATGGGCCAGCCTCATCAGAAGAAGATGGACCAGTCGCATCGGAAGAAACAGTTGAAACGGATGGGCCAGACGAAACCCTTGAGTAGCCCACTCATTTTGGAAATAACAATATGACCGGCCGTTTCGATGCCTTCAGGCGACGCTTTCGCCCCCGCGGCCAAGGAACCATCTTCGTGCTTTCCGGTGGAGCTGTGCGCGGTGCGGCCCAGGTAGGCATGCTGCGAGCGGTGCTCGAACACGGCATTGTTCCAGATCAAGTGGTAGGGGTCTCCGCCGGCGCACTCAATGGTTTGGTGTTGGCCTCTGACCCTACGCTTGAGCGCTTGACTCTTCTTGAAAGAGTGTGGGCTCGGGCCGCCGAAAAGTCACCTATTCACGGCAGTGTGTTGCGGAACCTTGCGGCCATAATTCGTGGCCACCCCAGTTTTGATAACGGTGAACGTCTGCGGGAACTTATCGCTAACAACGTGCCGGTTGAGGACATTAGCCAGACGAAAATACCGTTCCATTTAGCCACGACAGCAGCCTCCACGGGGCGTCAAGTGTGGTGGCAAAAAGGCCCCTCGGTGGACCTACTCTGTGCTTCGGCAGCCATGCCAGGGGTGTTGCCCGCCGTGGAGTTATCCGACGGAGATCACCACCTCGATGGTGGGGTGGTGTCAAACATTCCTTTGCGGTACGCCATTTCGTTGCAGCCGGCACGGCTAGTGGTTTGCGATGTAGCGGCACCTTTTCTCCCGCCGGAAAAACAAACCGCATTATCGGTGATGATGACGGGGTTTCGGGCCGCTGCTGCTGAATTAACTCGTCAAGAGTGGCGAGATGTGCCCGCACATTGCTCGGTATTGCATTTAAAACTGCCGTTAGAAAACCCTGGTATCGACGATGACTTCAATGATGCCCCCAAGCTCATTGAATTTGGTTACACCTCGGCCCAAGAAACTTTGGCCCAACAAAAAGACTTTTAGATTAAAGAGCAGAAAACAAAAGGGCGAAAGATCTAGCCTCGGCGGCGGCGGCGCCTTCGGGCACCGTCGTTTTGGCGTGGCGGACTGGTTTTGCTGCCCACCGGTGGCTCAACATCAGGCACGGGTTTTTCCCCTTTGAGGACTGCTGAAATGTAAGCAATGTGTTCCGGGGTACTGCCACAACATGAGCCGATGAGCGTAATACCGGCCTCTCGCAGGCGATGAGCGTGGGCGGCCATAATCTCTGGCGTACCGTCGTAGTGCAGGTCGCTGCCCACCCAAACTGGTATGCCAGCGTTGCCTTTAGCAACCACCGGTAGTCCGCCGTTGGATTCTTTGATTTGCGCTACTGCGGCTTCGGTGTCGGCCAGGTTGGCGCCACAGTTAGCTCCCGTGGCACTCACCCTGAGTTCAGCTAAGCGGGTACCCATTTCGGCACCGGTAACCCCCATCATGGTGCGGCCCGCCGTGTCGTAACTCATGGTCACCACAATGGGCAAGTCAGAAACGCTTTGTGCGCCTTTTACCCCAGCTTCCATTTCTTCAAGCGAACTCAAGGTTTCAAGCCAAAGCAGGTCGGCGCCTCCAGCAGTGAGCGCTGCCGCTTGTTCGGCGAAACCCTCTTGGGCCTCTTGGGCGGTGAGTTCACCGAGAGGAAACAGAAGTTCACCGGTTGGGCCCATAGAGCCTGCTACCAACACCGTGCGTTCGACCTCGTCGGCGGCCAAGCGAGCGTTGGCGGTCGCCGCTTGATTAATTTCATCAACGCGGTCTTGTAACTTGTGGAGCTTCATACGAAAACGCGTGCCACCAAAAGTGTTGGTCAAAATAATGTCTGACCCAGCAGCCACATAAGCCCGGTGCACGGCCTGCACCGCTTCGGGGTTTTCTACATTCCAGAGTTCAGGCGAGTCCCCAGAGGTCAAACCGGCAGCAAAAAGCTCAGTGCCCATGGCGCCGTCAATGACGAGATAACCGTTGATTTCTAGTAGGTCGTTAAGTACGTTCATGCGATCAATCTATCGACGGCCGTCAAGAGAAAAGATCTATTCCTCGATGATGGTGACCGTGCCTGCAGTGCCGTCGACCTCCACCAAAGCCCCATTGGGGATTATGTCGGTAGCCCCTTCTAAGGCGACCACACAGGGGATAGCGAGTTCTCGAGACACGATGATGGCGTGGCTCAGTAGGGCGCCCACGTTTACCACGACCGCAGCAGCGGGCAAAAAGAGGGGAGTCCACGCCGGGTCGGTCAACGGAGCAACCAGTACTTCGCCGGGCTCTAAATCGAAAGCATCGGCGGGGTCCATCACAATGCGGGCTCGACCTCGTGCCACACCCTGGCTGCCGGCATTACCGGTTAACACGTCACCAGTTTTGGCCTGCGGCACGGCAGTTAACGCCGCTTGGGTGGCTTCGAGTTCCTCAAGAGAAGGTACTTCTTCTTGGCTGCTTAAGAAAAACGGCGGAGTAACAGCGGAGAAGCGATCAAAAAGAGCGCCACGTTCTTCGATTATCTTGGTAAAAGCGCCAGGGTTTTTTATGTAGTCGGCCAGTTCGGTGTAGGGGTTAAGCAAAGCCACCCGTACTGGGTCGGGGTTGCCTCCTCGTTCGGCCGCTCGCCGCACCAACTCTCGGTAGACCTGTTTGGCAGGCAAGTTGATGCGCACCGCACGGTCGCGGGTCGCTTCTCGGGCTTGAGACCAAAATGGCGAAGCTTTTAAGGCTTTGTCAAAGTTCATCTTGTCCATGAAGTTCAAGTGCGGACGCACCTTGGCGGCCGCTTCTTGGCGGCGAGTGTCATCGTCGGCCAATCGGCTGTCAGGAGAGAGGTCGTGGTCGGCTACCCGCATACGGTCTAAAGCCACCAAAGCCAATTCCGGGGTGTTTTCCCAGGTACGAGAAGAAAGCTCCCAATCGTTGGGGCCGCGATGCCCATGGTTTTCAACGAACTGGGCAAACTGCGCTAAAAAATCTTCGGCATCGGGTTGGCCGGCCAAACGGTCAAGTAGGCCCTCAACGCCTTGGCCGAACGCCGCGTTCACCGTAGGTTGTTGACGCACCGACTGAGCAATGCGATAAAGGTCATGCGAATACTGAGCGGAGTGCACCTCGCCGGAGGCCCCCAAAAGGTGGGTTGCTAAACCCGGTTCGCCGGCTGCCGCACACGCATCAATCAAGACGCCAGAGACAATGGAGGCAATGGCAGTGGATTGCATGTGGTTGCCAAAAGCGGGCAAAAAAGCTGCCGGAAAAGTCAATAGGTAATCCAAGAGTTCTTGGTCGGGGGCATCGAGCGATGGGCGGAGAGCAGCGTAAGCCTCGGCCCGAGAAAAACTGTCGGCCACGATGGGGGGAAGTTTTTTGGTTCCTAGCGCACCGAGCACCGTTTTAAGAATTCGCAACGAAGACCCGATGCTTTTGTCGCCCTTGCGAGGCTGGTAGGGGGGAGGGTTGCCTTCGCCGAAGAACGCCACATCAATAGCTTCTGCTGACGAACCAGGGGCGCGGACCCCCATCATGCGGAGGTAAGACAGGTTGAGGTATACGTAGCCACCGTAAAGGCCAATGATTACCGGGTCATCAGAAGAAAAGTCACCGGGGCTCATGATGCCCAAGGTTTGGTAGGCGCCGCGCCAACCTTTTTCGGCGGGGATAACCCCTAGTTGGTAACCCAACATGGTCACGACCTCGGGGAAAACCTCTCCTACGTTGCCGCGAGTATTAATAGGCCAGCGGGGGTCTACGTTGCCTTCGATGATCCATGGTGTGCTCATAATGGGTTCCTCCCCCTAGACGTGGCTCAGAACTTAGCCGTATTGAGTGCGGGATGTCACGTTGAATATTTTTATACGAAGTTGTTAGAACCTTGCTCTCCGGCACTCCTCTTTAGGTAAACCAACTACCCAAAGGAAAGAAAATGAAAGTAACCCGAAAGATTGCCCTCGTGGGCTTTGCCGCCGCCACCCTGTTGGGGGCGCTCGCTGCCCCAGCTTCTGCTGGCCATGACCGCCTCTCTCAACCAGACGGCCCAGCAAAAATTACTCAGCAACGAGGTGGCGGAAGAATCATTGCCCAACCACATTGGAGCCCCACCGCAGGAAGCAGCGTTGTGGTCACTACCGAAGATGCTGACGGCAACGAAACCGATGAGAGCATCGTGGATACAGGAACCTCAGTCAAAGAGGAAAACTGCCCCAAAAACGTAATTTGCTAACTGCCTCTTGCCAAAAGAGACACTTAGCGCGAAGATAAGTGCAGCTTGACGGCCGGGCGTAGGTACTCGACGGAAACTCGGGTCACGCCATAGGGGGCCGTTTGGCTCGGATACAACAAGAGTCCGGAAAAGGTTCGCTTCAAGTTGGAAGCGAACCTTTTCGCGTCACCCCCGTCATGTCGTCTCTGAGACCACATGACGAGGGTGAGCCGTGACGCGAAAAAGCCCCGGCCGAAGCCAGGGCTTTTCGTTGTCGTTAGACGGTTAGAAAATCAGACCTTGCGAACCTCGAGGGCTTCAGGACCTTTACGACCTTCACCAACTTCGAATTCAACGGTTTGACCTTCATCAAGGCTGCGGTAACCCGAGCCATCAATGTTGGAGTAGTGAACGAATACATCTTCACCATCGTCAACGGAAATGAATCCGTATCCTTTTTCAGCATTAAAAAATTTAACAGTGCCACGAGGCATGGTATTTACTCTCTTTGTTTTATTAGTCACCGAGCCGTGGTTGGCACGATAAGAGGAGTCTACGCTGGAACTTGGCGAGAACCGGTCACCCGAGGTGCCTCGGGCTTCATTCTCGGCTTGCAAGTGAGCGCGCCGGGCCTTGCGATTAGGGCCATTTGGGCCAGTTGCGGCCTCATGGCGATCTTTGCGTCGGCTTGGAGTTTTTGGTGAACCTTGTTCCTGGTAGGTCTTTTGGTGGCGATCCTGAGTGCGGTCACCATGTTTGCGACGAGAGCGAGTTGATGGCTCTGGGCGCTCTTCTTTGCGGTTCTTCTTGCCATAAGAAGGAGAATCTTCTCCTGCGTCTTTTTTATATGACGAAGTCTTCTTGGCCGGAATCTCTTTGCGGTTGGGCTCGGGTACGAACTCCACCAAAGCCACGGCATCAGGTGCAGTAAACGGTTCGTCAAGGCCGATCTTGCGTTGCATGCGCTTGAGGTCTTTGACCTGTTCAGGCAACAATAACGAAATCACCACGCCACTTTCGCCGGCCCGAGCGGTACGGCCCGAACGGTGAACGTAAGCTTTGTGATCTTCTGGGGGGTCAAAGTGGATAACTGCAGCCACGCCGTCAACGTGAATGCCGCGAGCAGCCACATCGGTAGCTACCAAAGCATGAACCCGCCCACGGGAGAATTCGCTTAAGGCACGGGTGCGCTGCGCCTGGCTACGGCCACCATGAATGGCTGCCGTTTTGATTCCCTCTTTTTCGAGTTGTTTGGCTAAACGATCTGAGCCATGCCGGGTGCGGCAAAAAATAATGGCTGGCCAAGCCGCATTTAAGGCCTCGACGGTTGCACCTATACGGTCGTTACGGCCAACCTTCCAGAAAACGTGATGAGCGACTGTGATATCTGGGGATTCCTCGCCCACTTCATGGCGAACCGGGTCGGTTAGGTAATCCCGGGTCAGTTTGGCCACATCGCCGTCCAAAGTAGCTGAGAACAAAACAGTTTGACGTTCGTCTTGTGTCTGGTCGAGTAAACGGCGCACGGAAGGCATAAAGCCCATGTCGGCCATGCGGTCTGCTTCATCAAGCACCACGTGGTTAACTTCGGAGAGGTTTACGGAACCCTGTTCGATGAGGTCTTCTAAACGACCAGGGCAAGCCACCAAAATGTCAATGCCGTTGCGGAGCGCTTTGAGTTGGGGGCCATAACCGACGCCGCCATAAATGACTCCGATACTGGTTTTGCCTGAAAAGGTGCGAAGTTCGGTAGAAATTTGTTCAGCCAACTCGCGAGTAGGTGCCAAAATTAAGGCACGAGGATGGCGAGAACGGGCTTTACCTACCTGGGCTACCAGGGGGATGCCGAACGCTAAGGTTTTACCAGAACCGGTGGGGGCACGGCCACAAACATCGCGGCGAGCCAAAAGGTCGGCGATGGTAGCTGTTTGAATTTCGAACGGCTCGGTGATACCGCGGCGTTCGAGAGCTTCGCAAATAGTGGCAGGTACGCCAAGATCAGAAAAAGTAGTGGACATAATGTATTGCTCCTGGCCCGCGTTCGGCGGACAGTAAGGGTTCGCGTTGCCGCAGAAAGTTTTCTGCGGTCAGTTTTCGTTTTGTTGGTTCACTCTGACTGGAAGAACCAACGCCCGTCTGCGAACCCACCGGCAATATTGCTACCGGAGCAAAGACAAGGGTAGCCAGCAATGCCTCGGTTTGCGCTCTGATGTGGCGACTGTCACGGAGAGCGTTGGAGGAACCGTTTTCCTAATTTGATGATTGGGTCTTCGAAAAGGTAGTGACTAAGGGCTGCTGCAGCAGTAGAACCGACAAAAGCAATGGCCAGCAAAACAAAAATATTACCGCTCAGTTCGGGCCACTGAAGCCACCGGTGTGCCAAAGTGAGAAACGCTTGGTGCCAGAGGTAAATCCCGTAAGAAGAAATGCCGAGAAAAACTAAGGGGCGGCTAGACAGTATTTTAAGTCCCCAAGAAGATGATTCTTCTGAGAAGACAACCGGCACCAGCAAGGTGACTCCAATGAATAGATAAATGGTTTGACGCTGTAGATCGACCACGATGTTGTTATGCCAAAACCCGGTCACGAACTCGCTGTTCAAACCTAATTGAGTAGAAACGATCCAGAGCAATACAACGGTGCCTCCCCACCACATCCACGGGTAGCGAGCAGCGGCCGCGATTTTGGCCTTTACCTGAGGGTTTTTGTCAGCCCAAACAGAAAGCACCGATAAGGCCATACCTGCGGCAAAAGTATCGAGATAGGAGGTGGTCCATAAATTGGCCGTTCCGCCCCACCACAATCCCTCCTGAGGAGCAAGGTTGGCCATGAAAAGACGGAAAGTAAAACTTAATCCAGCCAGCCCGAGGCACATGAAAAACAAGCGATGCACGCGCTGGTTGATGGTTTTGCCGCGGTTAAGCCTTCCACTGACCAAAGCAATCAAAGGGAGGAGAAGATAGAAGCCAAGTTCGGTTGCCAGGCTCCACGACTGAGTTATTCCTGTAAGCGCTAAATCTGGGTGATAAATGTGCACTAAAAATGCCGAGAAAAAAAGGCCACTAATCCCGCCCACCACCACCACGTTAAAAGCCAGTTGTCCGAAGAGAGCTAACCAATACCCAGGAAAAACACGAAGAACCCGGCGGATCCAAAATGCCCCGGTGGAAGGTGCGTTGCTGTCGTTGAGTTGTGCAACAACAAAAGGGCGAAAGAGAAGGAAACCAGAAAGTACAAAGAAAAGAGAAACGCCGAGATCAAGCCGTGAAAGAAAGAGGCCAGTTGTTGCGTAACGAAAAGTAACCCCGCTGGAAAACCCCGCATGGTGAACAACGATTAACAAAGCAGCTATGGCTCGTAACCCGTTAAGCCCAACAAACCATCGGGTGGGGGAGGCAGTGGCTGTCATAGCGTGGGCTTTGGTTGGCCAGGTTTATTTAGCAAAGATTTACCCGCTTTAGTAAGCGGGGTTTCGACAAAGCGGTGACTCAAACCTGCGGCGCCAATGGATCCCAAAACCCCGAAGGTCAAGATGACCCAGAAACTGCCCGTTAGCTCAGGCCAATCTAAAAAACGATGAGCCAGGTTAATGAATGCTTGGTGCCAGAGATAAATGCCGTAAGAAACCACCCCGAGGTAGTTCAACAAACGGCTTTCCAATAGACGGGAAGTCAAGGTAGAGCGAGAAGAGGAAAAAGCGATGGGGACGATTAAACAAACACCGATTAAACCGTAAATGCTTTGGCGTACTACTTCGAGTTCAAAAGTTGAGCGATTGATGCCGGTGGCCAAGTTGAGTTGTGTGCACATTCCCCAATAAAGAAATGCGGCGCTTGACCACCAAAGCCAAGGTCGGGCGGCCAGCGACTGAAGCCTGCTGCATCCTTCTGGGTGCTGTTCTCTCCAGGCGGAAAGAACAGCAAGGGCCATACCGGCGGCAAAAATATCTAAGTAGGCCGGAGTCCACGACATGGAGTTGCTGCCCCAACTTCCTAGGGCGTAACCGGTGCTTAAAAATATCGCGGCCCGAGAGGCCAAGCTCGCTAAGGCTAAGAAGGCACACCAAGCAAGCAAGCGGATGGCTTGCTGGTTAATGGTTTTTCCTTTGCCGAGCTTTCCGCCGACCCAAGCCAATAAAGGCAAAACCAAATAAAAACCCAATTCGGTCACCAAACTCCATGATTGGGTTATGCCAGAAAATACCTGGTTGATGTCACGGGTATAGGTGTGTAAAAGGCCAAAGGACATAAAGAATCCGAACGAGTCTTTGACCGGGCGCCCGAGGTCAAAGGCCAAAACAATAATCAAGGCCACCCAATAACCCGGGTAAATGCGCAGGGCCCGGCGAAACCAAAACGATTTAGTTGGAGGGGCCGGTTGATTAGCGAATTGGGCTTTGACGAAAGGGTAAAACAGGAGGAACCCCGAGAGAGCAAAAAAGATAGAAACCCCGATATCTAACCGAGCAAGATACGGGCCCCAAAATTCGCTACGAAAAGTAAGCCCACTTGATTCGGCTGAGTGGTCAACCACGATGAGCAAAGCAGCGATGGCTCGCAAACCGTTGAGGCCTTCGAACCAGCGACGCGGCGAAGTTGTTGATGAAGGAGAGGGAGCGGGGTTGCTCATAGAAAGGCGACCATGGTTGCCAAGACAATAGCAGCGGGAGCGGCGCAGAAAAAGTTTGCTCTTAGGCGTGCGCTCGCATAGTTTTTCGCTATGACAACACTGACAAGTTCACTTAGCGAAAAACTTAAGCGTTGCTTGGGTGAGCCAGAAAACAACTGGACCTTGCCCTCAGAGTGCTACACCAGCCAAGAGGTTTACTCCGTAGAGCAGGAAACGATCTTCCGTAGAGGGTGGGTAGGGGTTGGTCGGGCCGACCGATGGACTGCCCCCGGGCATTTTGTGGCTCTAGAGGTGGGTGGCGTCCCACTGGTGGTTGTGCGCGGCGATGATGGGGTGTTGCGGGCTTTTGCAAACACTTGTCGTCATAGAGCTGCACAAATAATGGAAGGTGAAGGGCATTGCGCTCGCATGCGCTGCCGTTTTCATTTTTGGACTTATGCCCGAGATGGCCGCTTGGTAGGCGCACCACGTATGGGCAACACACCCGGTTTCGTTAATGAAGATTTTGGTTTGGTGGAGTTTGCAATGGTGGAGTGGGAAGGGTTTGCCTTGGTGAGCTTGGCCGAAAACCCATCGCCGTTTGAACAATGGGTAGGCGAGTTCTCGCAGATCCATAAGCCTTGGAAAGGTGCAGATTTGGTCACTGCTCGCCGGCGAGAGTTTTCGGTGGAGTGCAATTGGAAATCGTTCGCCGAAGTATTTAACGAGTATTACCACCTGCCCTATGTGCACCCCACCAGCATTGATGCCACCTACAACGCTCCCGATGCCTCCGAAAAAGTAGAAGGTGCTTTCGCTACACATTTTGGGACCACCGAAGGCACCGGGGCATTACTTGATGACCAGCAAAAAACAGGTCAGAACCTTCCGGTAATGGAACAACTCGTTGGCCGGTTGAGGGCCGGCGTGCGCTACTCGTGGATTTTTCCCAACCTGGCCGTTGCCTATGGTTCGGACGCTTTATGGATGTACGAAGTGCACCCTGATGGGCCTCGTCGGTGCCAGGTTGTCATGTGGGTGTGTTTTCCACAAAGCACGTTGGATTTGCCTGATTTTGCTAAGAAATCAGGCATCTACTTTGAACGTTTTGACGCTGCTTTGGATGAAGATATCCCTATGCTTGAACAACAATTTCGAGGTCAAAATTCACCATTTTCACGTCAAGGCCGCCATGCTGATCTCGAGCCAAATGTAGCTCGCTTTGCCGACTGGTATGCCAAGCGTTTGTTGGCATGCGATGAAGGAAAAAATGCTTATTCGACAAATTGAACGTACCGATATCGAAGCAGTAGAGGCTTTGTGGACGGAAGCAGGCATGACCAACTACGCCTTAGCCGGTGATGTCGCCCAAGAAATAATCGAGAAGATGACCCGTGACCTTGACTTGTTTTTAGTAGGGGAAACTGGTGGACAGATAGTGGCCACCGTGATGGGAACCTACGACGGGCATCGGGGGCGCATTAAACGCTTAGCGATACACCATGACCATCGTCGCCAAGGGTTTGGGCAACAAATAACTGATGAATTAGAGCGCAGGTTCACGAAACGGGGCATTGCGCGCATCCGGTTAGAAGTGTGGGCGAGCAACACGGGGGCCCAAACCTTCTGGGAAGAAGCAGGATATGAAGTGCAGCCCGATATTCGTTACTACTTGCGCAACCTAGATAACAGCAAAGATCCCTGCTGACCATCCCCGAAGGGCGATCAGCAGGGATCTAAGTAAGAGCGTTTTGGCGTTTAACTAACGGTAAGGCTTCCAACCATCCCCGCATCAAAGTGGCCGTCAAGGGCACAAACGATTTGGTAAGTGCCGGGGGTGTCCCAAGTGAAGTTCTTAGTAACCAAGACGCCGGGTTTACGTTTTTCAACTTCCCAAAATACTTTTTCTTCGGTGAAGTCATCACCGGTGATGAGGTCTTCACCGAGTTTGATTACTGCCCATTCATGTTCGATGCTGCCCGCGTTATAAAAGGTGACAGCGATTTCGTTTCCAGAAGGCACAGACCACTCGCCGGGGCTAAAAGCGAACTCTGCGGCTTCTGCCTCCAACGAATGCAAAGACGAAGAGCCTGCGGTTACTGCGTCTTTAGCGCAAGCGGAAAGCGGGAGGGCTAAAACGGCGAGCCCGGCAACCCCAAGCAGTATTCAAAGAGTCAGTCAACCGTTCATAAATTTTCCTCCAAAGGTAATTGTTAGTTAACGTATTAATGCGCTACGACCACGCTAAACGTAATTAGGGGGGGCAACAAAAAAAGTGACGATTGACACATTTTTGTTGGTTTGCTTTTAAATATGGATAACAGGAATTGGGGGAACGGAAATATTCTGGATAGGAGATATTCGTGACTCACTAGGCGGAAACTGGGCGACTCTGCCTTATTCCTTTGTTGTGACCGGTTTGCCTTAAAAACAGAAAATGAACGAAATGGGAGTCAGATATTCGTTCTAATTTTTAACGAACTGCTGAATAAGGCAGCCAGGTGCCGGCTTCGAAGTCGTAAAGTTTGCACACCTTTACGGCCGTTAAATAGTCTTTAAAGCGAAGTTTGCGGTCAATGGCCCGGTCAGGGAAGGCTTCCATGATCGCTTCGGTGGCCAGAGGCAGCCGGTAACAAGGAATACGCATATCTACATGGTGAGGTGTGTGCAGAAAGATCCAATGAAAAATAAGGTTCATGTACCACGGGATACGCAAAACGGTGGTGCCATCAAGCTGTCCGGATACTTTGTTCCATTTTTGTCGTGGCCACCAACGAATCTCCGGCGAAATATGGTGCATGTAAACGGTCCAGCCAATGAAAAAAGTGAAGATCAAAAATGGGATGATCAACAGTTTGGTAATCATCCAAAGAGCGCCCCAAAGGTTCCCGGAAGCCAGCCCACCCAAAAACGCTGCCCCGGTGGCCCCCGCCAACATGGCGGCATAAAGCAAGGCTCGGTCTTTACGGATGGCAGTAACCCATTTCGCAGGTGGCTTTTTGAGGCGGATCATTTTAGTCCACCACACTTGCCGCAGGTAGTAAGGCAAAGCACCCAATGGCCCCCATTCTACTCGGTGGCGTAAACGGCCCAAGAGGCCCATGGCTTGGTATTCCTCAACGGTCACGGGGTGCCAAACGAAGTCCATGCCTTGGCGCACGGTGTGGCCGTGGTGAATGCGGTTATGCCCCAGTACCCACGCTTCATGAATATGAAATGAAGGGATAAGCAACGCCCGGCCTAAGAGTTTGTTGAGTTTGTTGTTGTCGGTGAGCGCACCATGGGCGGCATCGTGGCCCAGAACAAAAAGACCGGCCACCATAAAACCTGCGGCCACCAGCAACGGTAAAGTTACCCACCAAGCAGGGCTAAAAATAATACCCAACAAGGCAGCGGCGTAGACCGTGGTGTCACGGGCTACCAAAAACATGCCGCGGCTCGTAGAGCGTTCACGACACGAAGCTGGCACGACGTCAATGACGTCTTTTAAAGTCAGCGGTGGGGCTTCAAGTGTTTGGGTCATGGTCCTCAAGTGGTTGAAAGGTCAATGCCGGTTGCAGGTTCAGCCTATACACACTACGAGAGATGAGGGCCACTTTTGGTGTTCTTCGGTCACTTAGCGATAGGGGGAATCTGCGGTGCTTGGTGGTTCGCCGGGAAGGGGGAGAGCCCTCTATGGACATTGAAAGCATCAGTAGCCCCGTTGGGCCTTAGTGCGGTTCCTTGCCCGGTTTGGTGGTCAATGGTAAAGAAGTTGCCACCCGGGTCAGACCATGAGCAGGTGAGACCGTTGGTGTCCATGGTGGCTTCGGGTGGGCATGAGGGTTGGTTCCCCATTGGGGGTACCGAGCAATCAAAACCGTCGGGGCAGTTAGGCGGCATGATCCCGGGAACACACGCTTCATCCCCTTGCGGGCAGGGGGGAATGTTTGGGTCTCCGCAGGGCAGGCCGGTGTTGCCACACGGGGGTGGGCCCATGACGGGGCCGCCGGGCACCATGCAGTCCATGTCTTGTGGGCAAGGAGGCAGGGGGATGCAGGCTTGGTCATCAACGGGGCAGGGGGGAATGTTTGGGTCTCCGCAGGGCAGGCCGGTGTTGCCACACGGGGGCAGCCCGAGGTCGGGGTCTTGGGGGTCACCGGGTTCAATGCTGGGGTCGCCGCAAAGGTGATCCTCGGGGCAGTCGGGCAGTGGAGGAAGATCATCGCCGGTACAGGGTTCTCCGGTGTTACCACATGGGGGTGGCCCGAGGTCGGGGTATTGGGGCTCGCCGGGAGCAATTGGGGTGGTGGGGTCTTGGGGGTCGCCGGGCTCAACCCCGGGGTCGCCACAGGGGTGGTCCAGGTCGCAGTCGGGCAGTGGGGGAAGGTCGTCGACTGGGGCGTCTTCGACAATCACCGGCGCATCTGGTGCCGTCTGCCCCTCTAAGGCCGCCGCAGCAACTGGAAGAAGCAAAATGCTAAGCAAAGCCAGCAAGGTGGGTCGCAAAGCCCATTTACTATTGTTATTTCGTTTCATGAATTTCCGCCTTCATGTTCTGGAACCACCCCGCAGTGGCCCTCAACAGAAAAGTAATGGAAAACTCGTTGCAATATTATTCACCCCAAGAATTACGACGATTCGCTTTGCGTTGGCTTTGTTGTTTTTTGGCTTTGAGGCGGCGTTCGGTGGCCCCTCGGCCGGGGCGAGTAGGACGCCTTCGTTTTTGCGTGACCAGGGCTTCTTGGAGACGAGTTTGCAAAAGGTCTATGGCTCGATCACGATTACGAGACTGAGAGCGGTGCTTATCTACCGTCACTTTTATCTCGGTGCCTAGGCGGGCCACTAGGCGAGTGCGCACATCGTCGTTGATGCCGCGGGCTGTGGCGAGGTTGATGGTGGCCTCTACTCGGGTGTGGGCACGGTTGGCGTGTTGGCCTCCGGGGCCGCCGGTGGGACCAAAGCGCCAAGCAATTTCACTGCTGGGTATACGGCACCCGGGCCCGGCAAAAAGAGTTCGATCGTGGCTGGCCATACTCCACGGTAGGCCAGAACGGTAGGGTCCGGGGATGACCAAGCTTCGGATACCCCTCAGCATGTGGCTGGGGGCGGGGTATCGCCGGTTGATGCCTTGGTTGGAGCGTCAAGCAATTATCGGTCCAAACAGTCGCCAGGGGAAGCGTTTTGGCCAGTTTGGTGAGGGCTCGGCTATCGGGTGGCCTACCGGAGCAGGGTTTGGCGAAGAATGGATTTGGATTGGCGAAGAAACCATGGTCGGTGCTCATGTCACCTTGTCGGCTGGCATGGGGCCAGGACAAGAAATGCTTTCCAACCCGGTAGTCCGCATTGGGGATCGCTGTCTGATCGGTCGAGGGTCTTCCGTCATCGGTCATTGGTCTATAGACATAGGCGACGATGTATTTACTGGAATGAATGTTTATATCACTGATCAAAATCATGGCTACGAAAACCTTGACGAACCAATCGGCACGCAATTGCCCAGCGAAAAATTGGTAGTTATCGGCGCCGGGAGCTGGATTGGTTCGGGTGCAGTGATTTTGCCGGGGGCGCAAATTGGTGCCCATGTGGTGGTGGGAGCCAATGCGGTGGTGGGTGGGATTATCCCCGACAACTCGGTGGTAGTAGGCGTACCGGGCCGGGTGGTGCGCCGTCACGATGGTGAGTCTTGGCAGCGAGAACATCGGTTCAACGCAGAAAACCCGGTGAGCGAAATTGAAGGAGTTGATGATGACCGCTGATTATCAGCACCCGTACCCTTCGCCTGAACTTGAAGCCCAACATTCTTTTGTGGTCTATGAAGCCCAATATTTTAGTGAAGCGGAGATGCTGCAACGTGCACAAGAGTTTTATGCCGAAGTAGACGGTCGACGCAGCGTGCGTATGTTTAGCGACCAACCAGTGCCTCGAGAACTGATTGAGTTAGCGGTAAAGGCTGCTTCGACGGCACCTTCGGGGGCTCATAAACAACCGTGGACTTTTGTGGCTACTTGCGACCCAGAGGTCAAAGCGGCTATTCGGACGGCCGCCGAAGAAGAAGAGCGGGTAAATTATTTAGAGAACCGCATGAACGAAGAATGGCAAGAAGCGTTGGGGCCTTTGGGCACCGATCATCACAAAGAGTTTTTAGAAATCGCCCCTTGGATAGTGGTTCTTTTTGAGCAGCGCTACGAACAGCGAGTCGACGGCTCGAAAGGTAAAAACTATTATGTGAAGGAAAGCACAGGAATTGCCGCCGGTATTTTTGTGACGGCGCTGCATCACATAGGATTAGCCACCCTGACCCACACCCCTTCACCGATGGCTTTTTTGCGACAGGTGTTAGGCCGACCAGAAAACGAACGCCCGTTTGTGCTGTTTCCGGTGGGCTATCCCTTGGAAGGGGTCAAGGTGCCAGATATTAAGCGAAAAAGTTTGAATGAAGTTTTCGTGGAGGTCGCTGCGGAAGACGGCTAGCCTCAGCGCACTGGCGGCTGGCTGAGGAGCTACCGCTGGACATGGTTATTCCCAATCATGCAGATGCCCCCGGCCCCTTGGGTTGAGGGTTTTCTGCTTTCGGTTTTTATTTAAGGCAGAAACGCGCCTGACCGGTGACGCTTGGTGCGCCACCGGCCAGGAGAGAAAAGGGCGTAGGTTTATTTAAGAAATTGCTTCAACTTGCAGAAGCCCGTCGACCATTTGGATGCGGTAATCCAACTCTTGGTCGTTGCCCCGGTGGCGGATATGGATGGTTACTTCACCGTCTTCGAAGAAAGCTTCAAAGTCAATTCGGTCATCACCGTTTTCAAAGCGCACTTTCATATTGCCAGACAAGATTTCTGCGCTCCAGCCGTTGGCCCCGACTGCTGAGGTGACGGCGATGCGGGAAAGTGAGTCTCCGTTTACCACCGTGCTAAAAGTTACGCTTCCTGCGTCAAACACATCCATGCTGCGTAAGACAATCAGGGGACTAACTTCGTCAGTGTCAAAGTCTTGTTCCTCGGTGTCGTCATCAACATCGGTGTCGTCATCAACATCGGTGTCGTCATCAACGTTGCCACCTACCTCTATGGTCACCTCTCGGGGGGTGCCTACCGGTTGAAGATCAAAGAAATCTTCACTTCGGGTATCGATGCGACGATCACGCACTCGAATGCGAAGTTGTCCATCTTCTACGGAGGCTTTGAAATCAACTCGGTCGTCATTGTTGCGGAAAGTAACGCTTACTTCACCAGGTTCTTCAGCCTGGTCGATACTTACCGCCCATCCCGTCGTGGTGGTCGTTTCTAGGACGGCAAGTTGCGCATCGTCGCCTCGACCAATGGTCACGGTGCCGACTTCGAGAACATCAAAGGTCTGCGAAGCTGGTATCGGGGTGGGGTCAACCACTGGGTTGCCGTCAACTGGGTTGCCGTCGGCGTCGAAGAACTGATCGCCTCGGGTGTCAGTGCGGCGGTCCCGGACACTTACCCGTAGTTGGTCGTCAACGATGAGCGCATCAAAATCAACCCGGTCATCACCCGAACGAAAGCTAACGCTTACTTCACCGGGAAGATCGGTTTGCTCAACCTCTACATCCCATCCAAAAGCGAAGGTGGTGGCCAAGATGGTTAGCCCAGCGTCTGAGTCACCTTCCACGGTTACCGTGCCGACCTCGAGAACATCAAAGGTCTGCGCAGCCAGAACAAACCGTGGAGCAGGGGCCACCGTGGTTGTGGAGGTGGTGGTGACCACTGGTTCAGGGTTAACTGGTGCGGGGACCACTGGTTCAGGGGTAACTGGTTCAGTAACTACTGGCTCTGAAACTACTGGTTCCGGATCGGCGATGATGTTGCCTGGAATAACTACATCGATGACTTCAACTACGCTAATAGCCGTGTCGGCCACCACATTGACTATCGTGGTGGCTACTTCTGGGATTACTGGTACTTCAACGAGGCCCGTGGCATGGGCACCCCCTACGAACGACGTCGACGGCTAGAAGGGTACGGCTCTGACTCAATTTCTTTTTCAAGTCGCCTTAGTCCCCTTCGTTGTAGTGCTTTCACTGCACCTAATGGTTTGTTTATAGTTTGCGCTATTTCGGGCATAGTGAGGTTGCCTACGATACGAAGAAGAATCACCTCACGCTGCTCCTCGGTGAGAATTTGTAAGGTCTCCTCAACCCATTCGGTCTCCAATCGGGCCATAACATCTTCTTCGGCGCTTAAGGAGGGGTCTACTCTTTCAACTGTTTCAGCCACCGTGTCTAGCCTCCGGTTGCGGCGTCGTGCATCGTCAATAGTCTTATTGCGAGCGATGGTAAACACCCAACCGCGAAAGTCATCAATTTCTCCTAAGAATTGGTGCAGATGTTCAAAGGCGGCAATGAATACTTCGTTGGTTAGCCCCTCAGGGTCTTCTGCAGAACGAGAGTGGGCGAAACGAGTGATGGGGCCCGAGAGTTCAGCGAAGAGAGCAGTGTAGCCGCGCTGGTCACCTTGACGGGCCAAGTGCAGTGCTTCTTTTTGGGAGATGCTTATGTTATTTTCTCAAAAGAAAAGTAGCGGTAACCATAGGTGGTGAGCGTAGTCCATGGCGGGGCTTGGTGAAGATCAGCCAAAAGCGACCGCCTCCGCAGAACAGATTTTTTACGGGAAACGGGGCCGCCATTAATGGTTTGTTTATAGTTTGCGCTATTTCGGGCATAGTGAGGTGGCCTACGATGCGAAGAAGAATCACCTCACGCTGCTCCTCGGTGAGAATTGGTGCAGATGTTCAAAGGGTGATTTCTGAGATTCAACTCCGACGCCGTAGAAGCGTCTCTTGGCACAGATCCAGGAAACCCGGACACTGACGGCGACGGTTTTAGCGACTACGACGAGGTGGCAGCTCTCGGTACCGACCCTCTTGATGCCAACTCACCAACTCCCGTAGCTGGCGATACAGATAATGACGGTCTGTCTGATGATGTAGAAGCTTCTCTCGGTACGAGCCTTGCGGGAGTTGGTAGCAGCCTGCAGAAGCAGACTTTCGTGTTGCTCACCTAAAAAGGTGACCAAACTACTAGCTAGTTCCGCTCGGCCTGACTTAATAATAGAAGTCATGACAGAGTGGCTTGGTAACACAGTCACACCGTGAGGTATGCTCGTGAAGTACTCAGAGCTGAGAGCCCGTTTCCAAAGGAACGAAGCAAACTCAGTTTGATGTTCGTCCTCTTGTAGTGCCCGCAGAGCGGAAGCTATAAGGTTCCTGTTTGAGAAATCCATCTCAAATCTCCTTTGTTTGTGTAGGTAAGGCGTTCGCCTTACCTACCTAACCGTGGGAGCAAGACGGCTGTGCGCAACCATTAACAAGACGTAAAAGCGGTTTGTACTGCACTTTGCTTGTTTTGTTGGGAAGCGGCGCTAGAAGGCTGCAGGGCCTGGGCCTTTGTAAACAGTATTAGGGTCACAGGAATCTACGGCCTCTTGTATGCCGGCGAGTAGCTCAGCAGACGGAAGCACGCTACCTGTGTATGAGCCACGCCAAGAAGCCCCCGGGGCCCAAAACGACACCATAAAGTCAGCGAGAAGCTCTTGGTGGTGTATGTCAGAGTCAATGCCAGGGACAGCGGCTGCAAGGTCTTCCAACCAGTACCTGTATGAAACTCCCTCAGGGGTGTAACAGTGTCTCCAAACCAGTATCGCAGCAGCGTGGCTAGCTTCATGAAGGGCTACGTATTCTAATTTCCGTGTAGAGCTGAACGTGGCATCGGATATCCAGATCGAGTACGCCCAAGCGTTTCCTGTAGACCCATCAGCACCCCAGCCGGGCATATCGAACACGTTGACCGTACACGGGTCTACTGGCCGGCCGATGTACGCCGCAGACGGTGTACAGCCGTTGATGATTTGCAGCCCTCTGGTCGTGTCAATCAGGTATTGTGGGAGTTGGGTTTCGAAGTACTCTACTAGTTCTGCTTGGTGGTTACCTGAGTACCCTGGATAGCAGGAGTAGGAAATGGTCACGTCGCAGGCGTTTTTCGGGGCCGCTACAGGGACAGCAGGGACACCGTCTAGAACAAGCCCCATTGCGATTAGTCTATCTACGTGTGCTGTGCGGGTTTGGTTTCCGTAAATGCCATCTATGGAGATATTGAGGACGCCTTGAAGTTCCCTCGTTTCCACGTCGGTGGCGGAGCCCCACAGGTATTCGACGAGAAGAATGCGTTCTAAGGAATTCGAGTCAATAGTTGTAGTAGGCGGTGGGGTCGACGTTGTAGTAGGTGGTGGGGTCGACGTTGTAGTAGGCGGTGGGGTCGACGTTGTAGTAGGTGGTGGGGTCGACGTTGTAGTAGGTGTAACCCGCTGGTCTGAAAGTTCTGTAGCAGTACCTGCAGCGGTTTGCGGGGCCAGATTTGCGGATACGTCGGCCGACAAGAGCAAAGAGGTAATGGCAACAGCGGTGAGGGAGAAGAAAGAGATTCTTTTAACAAGTTTGATAAGCATAAAAAGAACTGTTCGGCTCTGCGGGAGCGTCACACACAAATGTGTGGCATTCGGTACATGCGTACGCCCTGTTTTGGGACATCAGGTGACTACGGCCTACGTCAAATCCGTGGAAGCAAGACGGCTTTGCGTAACCATTAACAAGACGCAAACGCGGTTTGTATGTCAGATCGAAAGGCGTCGGGCAGTTGCGTGTCACCTATGTAACTTGATTTGCTTGTGTGACCAAAGTAGCGAGTTACGAAATCAGCAAGGGCCTCTCGACCAGATAAGCCATCGCGTAACCCTGGTACCGCTAAGGCCAGAGAGTGGAGATAGTCGCCCCAAGAGGTTCCGTCGTCTCTGCTGCAACTAGCCCACACCGTAACATCGGTAGCGTGAGCTGCTTCGTGGATAGCGACTTTGAGCAACACGGCAGGGCGTTCGGCTACGTAGTCGTTTATCCAAATGGAGTTCAGCCATTCGTGACTGGGTTTACCATCGGCTCCCCAGGCATTTTTGTCGAAAACGTTAATCAGGCAAGGAGTGATGTCCCATACGACGGCGGCGTACGGGGTACACCCATTGACGATAGTCACGCCGTTAAGCCCTGGTTGAAGTTCGGCATGTAGGGTAGCGAAAACAGCATCTACCGCAGTCTGGTTAATACCGGAGTATCCAGGCCAGCAGTACATCCCTGCGCAGTTTTCCGCTGGTGTGGTAGTCGTGGGTACGTCAGGTACGCCACTTTCTGAGAGACTGTTTACCCGTAACGCAGATACATGTGCTTCCCTGGTTCCCCTGCCGTAAACACCATCAGAGGTAAGCCCTAAAACTGATTGAAGGTCACTGGTTTGTTGCTGTATCGAAGGGTCAAGGTTGGATCCCCACTGATATACGCCGGTTAATACGTTTACGGATGTGCCGGCTTCAGGATCTGTGACCGTAGCCTCCTCAGCTGGTGTGGGAGCTGACGTTGTATTAGGTGGGGGAGTGATCGGCTCTTGTGGTACCCCGGCGGATGAAAGGTCGCGTACCTGTAAAGCCTGTAAGTGGGCAGTTTTCGTGTCGTTTCCGTACCAACCGTCATCGGTAAGGTTTAACGCTTGTTGCAGGGCTACAGCTTCTTCGGATGGGCCCCATACGTATTCGACGAGAAGAATACGTTCTAAGGAAGCCGTGTCGGCCACCACATTGACTATCGTGGTGGCTACTTCTGGGATTACTGGTACTTCAACGAGGCCCGTGGCATGGGCACCCCCTACGNNNNAACGACGTCGACGGCTAGAAGGGTACGGCTCTGACTCAATTTCTTTTTCAAGTCGCCTTAGTCCCCTTCGTTGTAGTGCTTTCACTGCACCCAACAAGGCCCACACCGCCGCCCCCCTAGATGAAACATGGGGTCGGACCCCATGTTTCAGGGCCGGGTGGTTCGGCGCCATGCTGGAGTGGCCTGGCAGCGAGAACATCGATTTACCGAAATGCCGGCCGGTGAAGAAAGTGCCAGGCTTGAAGATGACCGCTGAGTATCAACACCCTTACCCACCGGTAGCACTTGAAGCCGCCTATCCATTTGTGGAGTACCAGTCGGCCCGATTCTCTGAAGCAGAGATGTTGACTCGCGGGAAAGACTTTTATGCGGAGGTAGACCAGCGGCGTAGCGTGCGCATGTTTAGCGATGCGCCAGTGTCTCGTGAGTTGATCGAACTGGCGGTTAAGGCCGCTTCGACGGCGCCTTCCGGGGCGCATAAACAACCTTGGACTTTTGTGGCTACTCAGGATCCGGCAGTGAAGGCGGCTATTCGGGAGGCCGCCGAAGAAGAAGAGCGGGTCAACTATTTAGAGAACCGCATGAACGAAGAGTGGCGAGAGGCTTTGGGACCTTTGAGTACCGACCACCACAAAGAGTTTTTAGAAATCGCCCGTGGATAGTGGTGCTTTTTGAACAGCGCTACGAACAGCGAGTTGACGGTTCGAAAGGTAAAAACTATTATGTGAAAGAAAGTACGGGAATCGCCGCAGGAATTTTTGTTACGGCACTGCATCACATGGGGTTGGCCACCCTGACCCCTTCACCTATGGCTTTTTTGCGCCAGGTGTTAGGCCGACCAGATAATGAACGACCTTTTGTGTTGTTTCCGGTGGGCTATCCCTTGGCGGGGGTCAAGGTGCCGGATATTAAACGAAAAAGTTTAGACAAAGTTTTTGTGGAGGTCACTGCCGAAGACGGTTAGCCTCAACGCACTGGCGGCTGGCTGAGGAGCTACCGCTGGACATGGTTATTCCCAATCATGCAGATGCCCCCGCCCCTTGGGTGGGGGTTTTCTGCTTCTTGTTTGACCCATCCTCTCTGCCCGATGTTCCATTTCAGCGAGTGGAGTAGGGTGCAAGGGTGGTAGAAAAAGTGGCGGTGCCCAGAAAACATAATGTGCCTAAGTCTGTTTTTGTTTCTGCTTTGCTCATCATGTTGGGAGGGGTGGGTTTTATGGTGATTGTTCTCTTTGGCTCGTCTCCCGGGAAACCCAATTTGTTTCTTGGTGCGGTTTCTTTTGGCGTCCCCTTTGTGGCGGTGGGGGTTTCTGCGCTCATTGGCTTCAAACAAAATAAACCCATGTATGCGGTAGTGCCCGCTTTGATTATGTGGCCGATGGTGGCCGTTACTTTTTTTGGTCTACCTCTTTTAATTCCTGCCGTCATTTTATTTACTAAGGCAATAACCGAACCCATTGACAAGCGAACAGCTTGGGGGTCCATTACTGGGTCGTTGATGGTGATGGCATCTTTTTTCTATTCGATTTTGCATCAAGACCCGGCTGCGTGGAGCGATGGAAAGTTTCAAAACACCTCAAGCAACATTCGTTCTTTTAGCGAGTCAATGATTATTTTTTTCTGTGCACTGGTCTTGATAGGGGCCGCATGGTTTGACCCGGCCCGGTCAGAAAGCAGCCCGTCAACGGTTTGAGCGTTTGCCCGGTGGGTCTCGGAAATAAATCTTCTCGTAAACTCTGGCTATGAAAAAAACACCGCAATCAGATGCTCCTTTTTTACGCTCCGTGGAAGGCCATGTGGTGCTTATAACGGGTGCCGCTTCAGGTATAGGTTGTGCCACCGCCCGCCTTTTCTCAGGCCAAGGAGCCAAGGTGGCCGTCACCGATCTTCACCAAGAAGAAGTTGATGCGGTGGTAGCGAGCATCACGGCCGCCGGCGGGCAAGCCAAAGGGTGGCCGCTTGACGTAACCGACTCCGAAAGAATCCGACAAGTGGTTAAAGAAGTGGCAGCATGGGGTAACTGCGAAGAGCCCTGCCTTGATGTGTTGGTAAATAATGCCGGGGTCTCGCGGCCGGCAGCCATTGATGCACATGATTATGAAAAGATTTGGGAAGTTTCGCTTTCGGTAATGCTCACCGCTCAGATGCGAATGATCCGCGCCGCGCTGCCCTTTTTGAGAGTTGCTAAGGCGGCTCGAATAATCAATATTTCCTCCACTGAAGGAGTGGGTGGCTCGGCAGGTGCAGCCGCTTACACCGCGGCAAAACATGGGGTGGTGGGCTTGACTCGTTCTTTAGCAGTGGAGTTAGGGCGAGAAGGGATCACCGTAAACGCAGTGGGCCCTGGGCCTATAGAAACTGGCATGACGGCGGAGATTCCTGATGAAATGAAAGAAAAGTTTGCCCGCCGTCGGGTGCCTTTACGGCGTTACGGCAAGCCAGAAGAGGTCGCTCATGCGATACTGAATCTGGCGCTCCCCGCTTCGTCTTACGTCACCGGCCACCTGTTGATGGTTGATGGCGGCATGACCATTAAAAATAATTAACGCTGGCTAAGGGTTTTGCCGGCTACCGGCAGGGGTTGCTGGTTTCGAGAATTTCTTGTGCGGTGACTACCGGTATGCGCTGGTCGGCAAAAATCTGCAACACGGCATCAAGGTAGTCCCGGTCGGTGCGGTAGTCATCGCTGGATTCGTTGCGAGGCGTTGCGGTGTATTCACGAGCATGAAAGACCACGCCAAGGTTTACTGCTGTCTGGGCATGGTCGCCGACGGTTACTTGAATAATTTCATGAGTCAAGGCCGCCAAGTTGTTGTCGGTCTGAATGCGGGCAAAGGCCCCCACATTAAGTTGGGCATGGCCAAGTTCGGCTACCAAATATTGCCCGGGCTGGCCGGCATAACTATTTCCGTAATCGGTAGCACAACGAGGTTGAGTGATGAAGCGGTGGTCGGGGTGACCGTCGGTGTTGTCGGCCATGATGCCGGTAGCGAAGTTGACTCCGGGCTGCCATTCGGCGGCTCGATAAAGGCCATCGGTGTTGGGGCCCTGGGCAGCGATAGTTATTGGTGGCAGATTAAGAGAAAGGACAAGATCTTGCACCTTGGCAAAAGCATCGGCCACCGACCCCCGTGAGGCAGCGCCCCGGCAAGGGTTTTTGATGTCGGTATACCCATCGGGAGAGGTGTGCCCGCAGGTGTGGTGATGAAAGCCCAGTTGATGCCCATTGTTGACCCAGGTTTGTAAAGAGGTTTGGCGAGCGTGGTCGGCGGCCACCAGGTCGGCCCAATCAGAAGACATCAACAAAGTGAGTTTATGACCAAAAGTATCGGCGATGGCTATCAGGTTTGACAGGCGTTCCCAGTTTTGGGCCGTGGCGTGGATAACGGTGGGGCCCGTGGGGTCCAAGTGAATAGCCACCATGGCTTGGGTGTTTATGGGTACGGGAGGTGCCGTGTGCCAGCCAAGCTTGATAGTGGTAGTGGTTTGATGAGCCGGAGCAGTGCCGCTGGCCAGCATGGTGATGCTGGTGGTGGATGTGGTGGCTGCTACAGGTTTGTTGTCAACGCCCGCGCAGGCCGAGAGGACCAAGTAGGAAGCCAGGAGGGATCCCGGTATTTTTAGTTGAAACCACATAACCCGAGCGTAGGCGGGGTATGAGGTTTAGGCCACCGAGCAAGACATGTCGGCGCCGCAACACATGGGGGATTTGATTTTTCCGTGCCCGTTGGGGCATTTTGAAACTTGAACCGTTGAACCGTCGTCTTTGGTAAGCACATCGTTGACCAGGGGGGCGTCACAGGCTCCACAGGTTGCGTTGACGGTCATTTCACAAGATGGGCATGAATAAGTAGGCATAGCGTTTCCTCCGCTTGTTACGAAAACAGATAATGCCACAAGAAGAGCATCAAGTGGGGCACCGTGTGCTACGGGTATACGTATGACCATGTTATGGTATGCGTATGCCGAACCGAACGATCTACTTGCCAGAAGAACTTGATGAAATGAGTAGAAAGCTTGAACTCAATTTATCGCAACTTACTCAAAAGGCTATTGAAGATTTTGTGTCCGACCACGAGGAAGAAGCGATTCAGGTACAGCGGGAAATCGTTGAAGCGAAAATCAGAGCATTAGAACTTGTTTGGCCGAAAAATCATCTTGCTAAACAACGAGCGGAGGCAGGAGAACGGTGAGCGTAGTCGTTGACGCAAATGTTGCAGTAGCAGTTTTGGATGCCGCCGACCCTTTTCACAAAGTTGCCTTAGATCGTTGTTTGAGAGAAAAGAAAATACATGTTCTAAATGTCACTTGGGCTGAAGCGCTGGTACTGCCGGCAAAATTAAAGAGGTTTGAAGAAGCCGGAGCGGTGCTGGTTGGGGTTGGGTTTTGCGTAGAAGTGGTTTCTGACGAGGTTGCTGATTTGGCGTGTCATCTGCGGGCAAAATATGGGAACAAAAACTTTCCTTTGCTCGACGCACTGGTGGTGGCTTTGGGAGTTCACTCAGGCTCATCGGTTGTTACTTGCGACGCAAAATGGCCTCAGATCAGTGAAGCGAAGATTGAATTGTTGTCTCCGTTGCCGAGTATCTAACCCCGAAAATAAAGCACGCGGCTAGATGAAATGCCTACGGCAAGGCCAAAAGAAGATGCTAGGGGCCGAGGAATTTGGTAGTTAGTACTGCGGTGACGACCGAGGTAGCCTAGTTTGATGTTTGAGAATTTTAACCCCGCCAAGTTGTCGTGGAAAACGGTGATCAAACGAGCAGCAGGCTCACCCCGAGATTGGGTCCCACAGGTTTCTAAGTTTCATGTCCCTCGTTTTAATCGCACCTGGGTTGGCCCTTTGCTGATCGTCGTAACGGCTGTGGTGGGGTTTCCCGTATTTGTGGGTGCACAGGGTGAAGACGGCAGCGCCACTTTTGGGCTGTTCATCGGGTCTGTTTCTATAGTGTTAATGGCCTGGAGTTTTGTTCTTTCTTTGCGCCCCCGGGCGTTGGAACCACTGTTTGGTGGCCTTGACATGATGTACCGATCGCATCGCTGGGCCGGAACTTTGGCTGTGGTGGCCATGTACTTGCACACCAGTGTGGAAGCAGAGATTGAAGGCGGCATCGAAGGCGCTTCGGAGTCCGTTGCTGATATGGCCGAAGATTTAGCTGGCAATGGCCAAACGATGCTTTATATTTTGGTGGGCATCAGCCTGATCCGTTGGATTCCCTACCGCTACTGGCGCTTAACCCACAAACTTTTGGGCGTGCCTTTCGCTTTTGCTTGCTTCCATTTTTATGCCACCGAAAAACCGTACGCCAATGGATCGGGTTGGGGCTGGTATTTTGGCACCATCATGGTGCTGGGTTTGTTGGCTTATTTCGGTCGAGTGGTGGGCTACGACATGATGATTCGCGGCAAGCGCTATCAATTAGCCACGGTGTCTCGCCATGGAACAACTACCGAACTTTGTCTTTCTCCTAAGGGGCGAAAACTTAAGCATCATCCAGCGCAATTCGCCACCATAAAGTTGCAGATCAAAGACATGAGTGAGCCTCATACTTTCACTATTGCTTCGGCGCCTCACGAACCCGACCTTCGGTTCTTTATCCGAGACTTGGGTGACTGGACAGGGCGTTTGCAAAATATGGATTTAGTTGGCTCCGAAGTGTATGTGGAAGGACCGTTCGGCGAGTTCGCTCCATTACCGAAGAAACCGGCTCCCACCTATTGGATAGCCGGTGGGGTAGGCATCACCCCGTTTTTGAGTATGACAGAAACGCTTTCGCCAGCAGAGTTAGCGGAGCGCCCGGTACTTCTCTACTGTGTGCGTTCACGAGAAGATGCTATGGCGACAGCTGTTCTTGAGCGGGCGGCCGCAGATGGGCGGATTCGTTTGGAGTGGTTTGAAAGTTCAACCGGCCGCCGGTTTAGTGTAGAAACATTTTCTGAACTCCTCAGGGGCAAAAGCTTGGTCGGTGCCCATATTGCGGTGTGCGGGCCCAACGGGCTTATCCAAACGGTCAAAAGCATTGCTCATGACCAAGGAGTGAACCATGTGGAAACCGAATCGTTTGACTTCCGGGGCGGCTTTGGCCCCGACCTTTCGGTGACCATTGAAGAACTTATTGGGCGTTCGGAAGAAGAGTAGTTCTTGTTTTTTAGGCCAGAGGACGCAGTGCAATGAGCGGTATTTCTCGGTCGGTTTTTTCTTGGTAACCGGCGTAACCCGAATACTTTTCGGTGATGAGCGGCCAAAGGCGGGCTCGTTCTTCGGGAGAAACTATTTCGGCCATCATGGGGTGCTCATCAGCGTCTTGGGTGGCTACTTGCACTTTGGGGTTTTCTTTGAGGTTATGAAACCAAGCCGGGTGGGTGTCGGCGCCGCCTTTGGAAGCCACAACAACCATGGTGTCGCCTTCTTGGATGGGGGAGGTCAACATGACGGTGCGAGGCTGACCCGAGTGGCGTCCGATGGTGGTGAGTTTGAGTACCGGCATTTTGCCGGTGGTCCAACCGGCCTTGCCGCCGGTGACTTTTATTAGGCCGCGGTGAATACTGTTCATGGTTTTTAAAGAACGGTCGGAAGGCATGGTGCTCCTAAAAAGGGTTGAGGGTTACGGGGAGTATAGGAGCAGTATGGCGGAGGCTATGAAGCAAGACGAGGGTTTGATTGTCATTGGGGAGAGGCCTCGATGGGCATTTAAGCATGACGGATGCTTGGCCAAAGCTTGGGTCAAGTTAATCTGAGGCCATGCCTATATCACGGTTATTTTCTGGGGGAACCATTCGTACGATTTCGACCGCTGGCTTGGCGGAGGCTATTTTGGTTATGGGTGACTGTATAACTGCGGTGGGGACCCTTGAAGGTTGTGCTGCGCTGGCTCCCTCGGGCACCAAAAAGGTTGATTTTGCCGGGACGACTTTGTTGCCGGGTTTTGTGGACGCCCATACTCACCCGCTGATGTTGGCCAATGTGCTTCCTGGGCTGATTTAACCGGTGTAGCTAGTATCGACGAGGTGGTGAAGCTGCTTCGTGAACACGGTCGGTTCTTAGAAGGCGGGCTGATTCGTGGTTTCGGCTATGACCATCACCGTTTGGGCAACAACGATGCCCATCCCACCACTAATGACCTTGACCGGGTATCTCAAGACCTCCCGGTAGAGATAATGCACAGTAGCGGCCACGGCTATGTGGTTAACCATGCGTCATTGCAAGCGGCGGGCGTAGACGCCGCCACGGTAACCCCGTCGGGTGGCGCATAGATCGCGACAAAGCGGGCAACCCAACCGGAGTCATTTTTGATGCTGCTTGCGACTTATTAACTGGGCCCGGTGGGGTCAAGATCACCAATCACGCCCGAACCTGCATCTTGGCGAAACTCCGGGGGTGAGGAGGATAAATCCAGTGCGACTCAGACGACCGGGTGGACGGTCAGGTATTTGTAGAACCTTTTGTTCCGCTCATGAATCTAAATCGTTGTAGGCGCCACAGCCATTGGGCTGGCGTTATAGGATTGGCGTATCTTCGCGTTGATCGTAGTCGTTGCGGGCATTGTCAATAAGGTGGCGATTGTGTTCGGCCCAGTTAACGAGGTTATTAATTGTCTTCGAAAGGCTTAGGCCTAGGTCGGTGAGGGCATAGTCAACGCGTGGGGGGACGATGGGGTACACGGTACGCGTAACAAGGCCGTCGCGTTCAAGGCCACGTAGGGTGACGGTAAGCATGCGTTGGCTGATGCCGGCAATGTCGTTTCTTAGTTCGGTGAACCGTTTGGTTTGAGAGGTGAGAAGGTGCAATACGAGAACAGACCATTTATCACCGATGCGGTTGAGTACGTCGCGTACTGGGCAGTCATTGGGTGCGAGTTTATTGTCGGGTAGTGCTGCTTGTTGAACCATGGTTCTTTCTGTGTGACTGAGGCATGTTGAAGTGCCTTATGGCGTCTTGTTTTTAATTACTTATGATGCTGTCTGTTATTAAAAGTAACTATAACACTAATCGTGTGGACACTATTTAGGAGGAACTATGAAAGAAACAGAAACGCTTCCCGGCTATACGGTTGGCACATGGAAGCTAGATGAAGCTCACACTGATGTCGGTTTTAGCGTGCGGCATCTGATGGTCTCTAAGGTTCGGGGTAGCTTTAGTAATATCTCGGGAACGATCACTACCGCCGCGGACCTGATGGAGTCTTCAGCTGAGTTGACGGTGGATCTCGCTTCAATAGATACCCGTAATGCTGACCGTGACACCCATTTGCGTTCGAGTGATTTCTTTGATGCTGAGAGTCATCCAATGATGACATACCGGACCACATCGTTGCGCCGCGATGGCGAAGATTTTGTAGTCGAGGGTGATTTGACGATAAAGGGCGTGACTCTACCGGTCGCATTGACCGTCGAATACAACGGCGTCGGTGCGGACCCTTGGGGCGGCACTCGGATTGGTTTGTCGGCGCGAGGTGAAATCAACCGAAGCGACTTCGGTATCTCCTTCAACATGCCCTTAGAGGGCGGTGGGGTGATGGTTGGTGAACGGGTGCAACTTGTCATTGAACTCGAAGCGGTTCTGGACGCCTGAGCGGATCAGTTAAAGAGGGTTTATGTTTAGCGCAACTGTTGTTGTTTTGGGTGTGATTTTATTGTCGGTTTGCTGCTTCGCAGGAACTGCCACTGCCCCTATCCGCATTCAAAACAACCAGTTCGCGGCACTGCATTTAGTCACTGCCAACGCCTAAGGTGAGCGTAATGAGTACCTCTGTTGCTGGCCGTCTACCGACGGTGTTCATACCTCATGGTGGCGGCCCGTGTTTCTTCATGGACTGGACTATGGGCCCCGCAGACACATGGGATGAACTGGCCCAGTTTCTACGATCGTTCGATTCAATAGTCGGCGTCCGTCCCGACGCAGTGATAGTGGTCTCTGGCCATCATGAGGGTGATGTGGTTGAGATCATGTCGTCGCCGGCGCCGCAGATGTTGTTCGATTATTATGGCTTTCCACCCCACACCTATGAGTTGAGTTATCCGGCCGCAGGATCACCCGGGCTCGCCGACCAGGTGGCCGGACTGCTGAGCAAATCGGGGATAGCGCACCGCTTTGACGAGGATCGCGGTTTTGATCACGGCGTGTTTGTTCCGTTTCTGCTGATGTATCCACAAGCCGACATCCCGATCGTGCAATTGTCGCTGCGCACAGACCTCGCTGCCGAGTTCCACCTTAAATTGGGCGAAGTCATCGCGCCATTACGCGACCAAGGTGTGCTCATCATTGGCAGCGGAATGAGTTATCACAATATGAATGCATTCGGAACCGAGCAATCGAGGAGCGACTCAAAAATATTTGATGAATGGTTGACCGGTGTTTGCACTACCGCCCCGGCACAGAGACGCCCTGCGCTAGCGCAATGGGTTAACGCACCGGCGGCCCGCGCGTCGCATCCACGAGCGGAGCATTTGTTGCCGTTGATGGTCGTGGCCGGCGCGGCGGGAAATGACCCGGGTGCCGCATTGTTTACCGGCGAGGTGATGGACGCTCGCGTTTCTGCTTACGGGTTTGGTGAGAGCATTGCTACCGCTGTCGCCATTCGATGAACGAGTTTTTGTTTTGAATCAACGGATGCGGTGATTGTTGATGTCTGCTGGTTTTGCTATATGGCTATGACGCAGACCCGCAAGATATTGTCTTGATTGCGTTACGCAGAGGTCAATTGCTTTAGAGGGTTGCCCGTCGGCGTGGCCGGACCATCAGCGAGGTGATCGTTCGGGTCGGGCCTGGAACGCAGTGAAAACAGCGGCTCCGGCGGCTATGGCGGCGCCAACCAGCAAGGATGTTTGAAGACCATCAAGAAAAGCGAGGCGGGCGTTATTGAGGAGGGCTTGGCCTTCGGGGCCGAGTTGGGCGGCGGTGGCAAGTGCTCCACCTATGCCTTGCTCAACGCGCTCAGCAATTTCTGGTGGTAACCCTGTTGTGGCGTCGGAAACGCTATTTCGGTATTGGGCATTGAGAATTGAACCGATTAAAGCAATCCCGACGGCCCCACCGAGTTCTCGTACGGTGTCGTTGAGCGCTGATGCTACGCCTTGTTTCTCCGGGGGGAGAGCGCTGGTGATAGCGGTTGTGGAGGGGCTCATAGACAGGCCGACGCCGCTGCCGAGAACGATGATTCCGGGTAGTACTGATAGATAACCGCCGTTGAGGTCGGCCAGCAGAGCGATGAGCACCATGCCGGCACTGAGCAGGGACATACCAAAGATGAGAATTTTGTTGTACCCGATGCGGTCAGCAATAGTTGGGGCGGTGGTTGATAGCGGCATCATGACGGCGGCCATTGGTAGCAGGGCAGCGGCTGAACGCAGAGCCGAGTAACCGAGTGCGGCTTGTAAAAATTGGATGAGCACTAAGAACAGCGTGAACATTAATGCGAATACGACAAAGAGATTGACCGAGCCGGTTGCGAGAGCGCGAACTTTAAACACGCGAACGTCAAGAAGAGGGTTTTCCTGTCGGAGTTCAATCAGTACAAACAGAATCAGGGCGGCGATACCGATGACGAGCCCGCTCAAGGTGAGAGCGTTGGTCCATCCTCGCTCTGGGCCTTCTTGGATGCCAAGAACGAGTCCGCCGATTGCCAGTGCCGAAGTCACTGAGCCCAGTATGTCGAAGCGGCCCAGTGTGGTTTCGTGTGAGCGGGGCACAAACATGATGGTGAGTGCAAATGCTAGGCCAGCCAGTGCGAGGGGTACGGTGAATATCCACGGCCAACTGGTGTTGTCGATGATCGCTGCTGACGCGAATAACCCGATAATGCCCCCGGTGCCAGCGAAACCGGCCCAGATGCCGATGGCGCGTGCTCGCTCCGATTGTGGGAAACTGGTGGTGATTACCGACAGAGTGACGGGCATGATCATTGCTGCGCCGGCGCCGGCAACTATCCGCAATGCAATAAGGATTTCAGGGTTGTTGACAAACGCAGACAGTGCATTGGCGGCCATAAATACGGTGAGCCCGGCCACAAGTACGATCTTGCGGCCCCACCGGTCGCCGATCGCACCGATAGGCATTAGTAGCGCGGCGAGGGTGAGTGTGTAGCCGTTTACGATCCACAGGAGCTGGTTCTGGGTTGCCTCAAGATCGGCCGCGAGAACCTGTAACGCCACATTAAGCCCCGACACCGAGGCGACGACTGCGACTAGTGCCGAGCACATCGCGGCTAATATCAGCATGCGTCGTCGGGGGTCATCAACGATCCCGTCGTGACCGGTATCGGCCAGGTTGGCACTCGGGTTGGTGGTGAATTCATGGGAAGGGGAGTAAGTCATGGGGATCCTTTGCGTTAGTTAGCGAGGTAAGGGTGTTAGTCGTTGATGTGGGGGTGGCTATGAGAACAGAGCGGCGGCGGGTGAAGCGTTGCGTTAGCATCCCTTGGCATCAAGATGGCGGTTGGGCGTAAGGACTCACTATACAACAAAATGTCGCATAAGTGATATTTTGTCTTCTACACTACAAACAATCAGAGAAACTGACTAATGTGGTTTTATGGAATATATTGACTGTGCACAAGACCCTCGTGTTATTCGTACTCGTGAGTCAGTACTGGCCTCGGCCCGAGAGTTGCTGCTCACACGTGGTTGGACACATGTGACAGTCGGAGCCGTTGCCGAGCACAGCGGTTATGCCCGCTCAACGCTGTATCGCCAATGGCCCAATCGGCTTGATCTTCTCCGGGACGCTATTTCTGAGCAGGCACGCCTCACCCATGCGGTGCCATGCGGCAACCTACGTGATGACCTCATCGCTGAACTCAACGCCTTTGTCGTAGCACTCACCTCTACTGGCCTCGGCCACATGATTGCCGCCATTGTGCATATGGCTCGGACCGACACTGAGTTCGCTGATCTCAACCGATCGGTGCAAATCGAAGGAACGAGAGTCATCCGAGACATCCTCCGGGCCGCTACCGACTCCTCGTTACTCAATGACACTATGAACGCGGATCTTGCGATAGCGCTTCTAGTGGGGCCCATCACCCACCGTTTCTTATTTGAAGATCATCGACTTGATGGCGATTTTGTTGTTGCCGTCGTTGACGATTTCTTGGCGAGGCAATCTTAATTTAGCGATAAGGAGAATCTGATGCAAGTTAAAGCGAACGGCATTGACCTAGAGGCAGAAACTTTTGGGGACCCCGCCGACCCGCCGGTTCTTCTCATTATGGGGCTTGGATTCCAATTGGTTCATTGGCCGGTGGGTTTTGTTGAGCAGTTGGTGAGTCAAGGTTTTTATGTAATTCGTTTCGACAATCGTGATGTGGGGAGGTCCACTTGGTTCGATAATGAGCCCCGACCTAACGCTCCGCTTACCGGGTTGAAAGGACTGTTGGGTATTCGGCCCAAAGTGGCGTACACGCTGTCTGATATGGCTTCCGACGCCGTGGGAGTGCTAGATGCGTTGGGAATTGAGTCGGCGCATATTGTCGGCATGTCGATGGGCGGGATGATCGCCCAACGGGTGGCTATTGATCATCCGGAACGCACCCGTTCGTTGTGTTCGATCATGTCGAGCGAGAAACTGCCGGCCACCCCGCTTGGCTTTACCTTGAAGTTGATGGCCTTGGGGGCCAACCCTAAAACGAGAGAAAAACAAATCGAGAGTTCGCTAAAAATGTTTCGGCTTTTAGATGGCGGCGGGTTCGCTTTTGATGAAGAACCACTTAGCCAGTTGGCCGTTGAAGTGGTGGACCGGGCTTGGCACCCGGCAGGAACTGACCGTCAACATGCCGCGATCGTGGCCGATGGTGACCGACGCCCCGGCCTGGCCAAGTTAAAAACCCCAACCGTGGTGGTGCATGGTACGGCCGACCCGTTGATTCCACCTAAACATGGGCAACAAACCGCCGATGCTATTCCGGGAGCAGAAATGGTGTGGATAGAAGGCATGGGTCATGAACTACCGGAAGGCGCTTGGCCTGCTTTGGTTGAAGCAATTATTGGCAGCACCAAACGAGCGGGAGTTTAGTCGTTCTCGGCCTAATGATTAGGCCTGTTCTATAGTGACGAAATGACCCAAGGCCAGCTTGTTTCACTTTCTGTTTCGCATGAGCAAGCGCTTGAAATGTTCTTAAGTGAATTTGATGATACGCCCGAGCAGATGCATGGTTAGTTCTGTGACCGTTTAGCCGTACTGGGAAAAGTCGTGACAAGCTTTGAAGCATGGAACAAAGGCCTACAACTCCCTGAAGGATGGGCCCTAACTCGACATGGTTTTGGGAAGATGACGGAGCCATTCAAGGGGTAATAAATGTGCGCCACAGGCTTAACCCTTGGTTGGAAGAAAATGGTGGGCACATTGGTTATTCGGTAGCTTCGTCACACCGAAAGAAAGGGGTAGCGTCGGCCATGCTTGAAGCAGCACTTGAGCGTTGTCGTGCATTAGATATTTCTCCGGTTTTACTGATTTGTGCTTCAGGAAATCTTGGATCTATTCAGGTTATTGAAGCCAACGGTGGGATATTAGTACGCGAGGAACAAAATAATGTCATGGCTCGAAACCAGCGTTGGTATCGCATCAACCTCTGAAAGCGACCGCTTGGTCAACTCAGAGACTCGAGAGTTGCTAGTGCGCCCCCCGGGACGGGAGACCAGACTCAGAACCTACAGGTTCGGGCCTCTTCGTGTTTGCGGTATAGACAATAATCGAAAGGCACCTAAACTGGCAGCATGCTTAGAGAGGCCTCAATAACCGTTATTAAAGTCACCACTTTTTCTCTTGAATTCTCTCCTCTTCAACAGCATCAGTAATCTTGCCAACCGTACGAAGAACATTCTTTTTCAAGCCATCGAAGTTGAGAAAAACGATCCCACCAACTGTCGAGAAAACGCCTCCAATTATTGTGAAAATACCTCCGATGTAGAGTCCAACTCTAGGTTCGTCATCATCAAAGGTTGCAAATCCAGTTTGTACCATGATAATCCCAGCAATGAGTACAAGTATTCCAAATATTATCAATGAGAATGATATGATTTTTTTCTTCGTGGTTTTTGTCATAATCTCTCCCTATTCTTCCCAATAGTGCTAACGACAAATACTAATCGCTAAAATTACCCCTTGGGATACCCTTTGTATAGGCATTCCACGAGTCGGTAGGGAGGCGAGGCCCTTTCTCTGGCTCTTTTAAAGATGCCAACACGATTGTTGCGGCTTCTAAATAGTTATCCATGCTGGTTTCCTTTTTTCGTGGGGAGAAAAACGACTATGGGCGGGGTTATGGGCGTATCTGTAGCGAAAAAAAGACGGGGGTCTGCTTAGCGTTTGGATGCCATGGGGAGAGCGTGGGTTGGTCAACGCATAGTCTTGGCGAATGCCTGAACGGAGTAAAAGTTCGGTTTGGGTTTTCTTCACTTCTTTGAGCACCAACACGAGGCATGGGTTTCGGTTAGCGTCCGTCGAAGCAATGCATTACCGTTAGTTATCGAGATTTGAGATGGAGGGTTTGAGATGACTGAAAAAATGAAACAGATTATTGGTGGGGTTTCGATTCTCGCAATCGTGACCGTGCTGACTTTAGTGATGAATAACGACAGCGATAGTTCTGAATCTCAAACAATTGATGCCAGCTCAGAGGTTTTAGAAGACACTGAATCAGTCGGAGAAGAGTCTGAGGTCTCAGAAGATGCAGCATCAACTGAGGAAGAACAAGAATCAAGTGGCACGGAGGATTTGGAAGATCCAGTTCTTACCGACGAAGAAGATACTGAAGACGCTGCAACAACGACTACTGCTGCTCCTGCGACTACTGCTGCTCCTGTGACTACTGCTGCTCCTGTGACTACTGCTGCTCCTGGTACCACTGCCGCTCCTGCTACCACTGCCGCTCCTGCTACCACTCAAGCCCCGCTTGCAGAAGGAGCATGGGAATATGACGTTTCGTCTCCAGAATGTGACTGGATGGGAACCGGCGGATGCGGTTTTTATCATCGTGCCAGCGAACCAGAATTTCCTTACGTAGGGCCTCCAGGTTCTTCAGGTGTGATGAACCCAGAACAATGGGGAACTGAAGGAGAATGGGCATACAACCTGAACGACGGT